>Ga0256404_1001888_pt1 | contig 48347 bp, 51 predicted proteins | sample RumenRJG_01DNA_FD_185990 | JGI IMG/M metagenome (GOLD analysis project Ga0256404, IMG submission 185990) | Bovine rumen microbial communities from Lethbridge, Alberta, Canada - RJG_01 | ecosystem: Host-associated > Mammals > Digestive system > Stomach > Rumen | place: Canada: Alberta | collected... | reverse complement strand
TTATTTAATCGGAAGATAACTGTCGGAAGTATCTTTCCGATATATGATAATTAAACATCATAATATATAAACTTTATGTAAAAATTAAAATACATATACAAAAAGTAACAATTTGAAAAAAGCTTAAGCAAACTTAATTGAAATTACAAAAATGATATACAGAACCATAAAAATACTAAAAAAATAAATATAAAATTACTTAAAAGCCTATTTTTTAAGAAAATATTAAATATTAGCTTTTAAGAAAAATAATAATAGTATAGTTTAAATTTTTAATAAAAATAAAAAAGTGTTATTATGAAAGACTCAGTTAAAGCAAATTTAATAGTATTTTTAATCATTGCACTTGTTGCATTCGGCGTAAGCAGTGCTTTTGCTAGTCTAACAATTAATGAAGATACAGATTCATATAAAATTATTCCAATCAAGAATGATTCATTTGAACCTAACTACATTAATAAGGTTCCAACTATCATTCCGAAAGTTGAAACCAACTATACCAATAACACAACAACAAACAATACAACAGATTATGATATAAATACCACTATTGATGACTGGGACGATGAGGACTACGGATGGAATGACACGGACATTGAATATGAGGACTGATAAAATGAGCGAAAAGAAAAAATTTATCAGAGACAGTGTGTACGGTGATATTAACTTGAACGATTTTGAAGTAAGAATTATGGATATGCCACAATTCCAGCGCTTAAGAAGAATCAAGCAGTTAGGTCTGATAAGCTTGATATATCCTGGAGCGACACACACCAGATTTGAACACTCAATCGGGACCATGAATCTTGGATCCAAGCTATCTCACGAACTTGGATTGAGCAATGATGAAATAGAGTTGATTAGAGCCTCAGCACTATTGCATGATATAGGCCACGGCCCCTTTTCACATGTGTCCGAAGGAGTATTGTCCGTTCCCCATGAGGAGCTAACCAAATATGTAGTCACAAAAACATCAATGTGCGATTTGCTTGAAGAGAAATTTGATGTTAATGAGATTGTAGATATTGTCAATGGAAAAGGTCATCTTGGACCAATCGTTTCCGGAGAACTCGATGTCGACAGAATGGATTATCTTTTAAGGGACTCACACAATACAGGTGTGGCTTACGGAATAATCGATTACGAAAGGATTATCTCAAACTTAAGATTAAATGATGGATTGACACTGGACATCAAGGGAGTTCAAGCTGCTGAAGGAGCTCTTGTTTCAAGATATTTCATGTACCCAAGCGTTTATCAGCACCACACCACAAGAATCGTCAATTCAATGTTTAGAAGAGCCCTTAAAAAGGTGATTGATGAGGACATAATCAATGAGAAGGATATCTACAAGTACGATGATTCAGACATAATAGGAATATTCAGGCACTGCGAAAACAAGTTCGCAAATGACATCATGTCCAGACTCGATGAAAGGCGCATCATGAAAAGGGTCAAAACCATCAGATTGGATAATTTCAAGAATCCTGAAAAGATGTATAAAATCGAACAGAAAACCCTTAGAAAAGCTGAAGAGGAAATTTCCGAAGATTATGGTTTGGACAAGGATTATGTGTTCATAAACATTGCAGAGTATCCTCGTTTTGACGAGATGAAAACCCAGGTAAGTGTAGATGGCAAACTATACCCGTTAACTGAAATCTCAAATATCATCGGAGCTCTCAGTAAGGCAAGATTCAACATTCCTGATATCAGCGTATATGTCAAGGAAGAGGAAAAAGTCAAGTTTGAGAAGTTCAAACTGGAAAATTATTTAGACTTACCTGAAATCGACCGTGAAAAATTCCACGGAATTCACTATGACCAAATTAAATTATTCTAGGAGATAATATGATAGTTGTTGCAATTACAGGAGCAAGCGGAGTAATATATGGAATAAGACTCCTCGAAGCTTTAAAAGAATTGAATATTGAAAATTCATTAGTAATAAGTGATGCTGCAAAAATAGTCATTGAATCAGAAACCGATTACAAAGTAGAGGACGTAATCAAGATTGCAGACACATATTACGACTTCAATGACCTGACCGCTTCAATAAATAGCGGATCATTTAAGGCGGATGCACTTGCTATTGTGCCATGTTCAATGAAAACATTGTCATCAATAGCTAACGGATACGGTGCAAATACAATAACCCGAGTGGCGGATGTAAGCTTGAAAGAGAGAAGGCCTACAGTTATTGTTCCACGCGAAACTCCGCTTAGAAGCGTTCACATACAGAACATGCTAACATTATCACAAGAAGGAGCTATAATTTTACCGGCAATGCCTGGCTTTTACTCAACACATGACAGCGTTGATGACCAAATCAATTTCATTGTCGGTAAAATATTAGATTCCCTCAAAATTGAAAATAACTTATTTAAAAGGTGGGAGTAAATGTTAGAAGATAAGGATTTTATCAAATCCTGTGACGTGCCCGGACCTACAAAGGAAGCCATTAGAGCAATAATTTTGTACAAATCAGGAGTGACCTGCGAGGATAAAGTTGTTGACTGCGGTTGTGGAACAGGAGGAATTACTTGTGAATTCTCACAGCGCGCACGCGAAGTGATTTCCATTGACACAACCCCTGAAGCTATCGAGGTAACCTCTAAAAACCTTGAAAAATTTGGTCTTGGAGACAATGTCACATTAATCAATGATGATGGAGCAAATGCCCTAAAAGATATTGACGACATTGATATTGCCATTGTTGGGGGCAGTGGCAGGCAGCTTGAAAATATCCTGGACATTGTTCATGAAAAACTAAATTCAAAAGGCAGGATTATAATTACTGCAATTCTTGTTGACACAAAAGTTGAAGCCATCAATAAGCTTAAGGATTTAGGATACAATCCAAAGCTTATGGAAGTTAACGTTTCAAACGGAAGGGTTCTTGACCGTGGCGTTTTGATGATTAGTGAAAACCCAATTGCCATTATAACCGCTAAAAAAAGATGAAAATACTGGAGATTAAAAATGGATGAACATAAACGCTGGAAAATTAAATTTTCCATATTGATGGTTATTTTAATTATTATAATATATGGATCAAACTACCTTGTGTTAGGTGATGGTGAACATATTATTTCCTACATTTGGACACATTTAGGTTTCATACCTGTGGACATTCTTGTTGTGGCATTCTTGCTTGATGAGATAATCGAAAGAAAAGAAAAAGAGGCCATGCTTGAAAAACTGGATATGCTCATGAGCACTTTCTTTTCTGAAGTTGGAAATGAATTGATCAGTCAATTAAGCACAGTTAACAAATATAAAGCAAGCACTGAAAACTTGAAATCAATCAAAAACTGGACTGAAAATGACTTCGACAACAAACTTGCAGAACTCAAAGATGCAAATATTGACTTTAGTGCAGACATTTCTAAAGAGGACAGGGAAGAATTTTTGGAAAACTTAAGGACCTTGCTTGTTGACAAAAGAGAATTTATCATTAACCTGATAAACAATCCTAACTTGCTTGAAAAAGAGGAATTTACCGGATTGATAAATGCAATCCTTCACTTAGATGAAGAATTGGAGCACAGGTCAGATTTGGCATTGGTCAATGATGCTGACTTTGGACACCTGAACGGAGATATGCAAAGAGTATACAACAAACTGGTTCACGAATGGGTCTACTACCTAAAATACCTGTACAAACACCACCCTTATATGATTGCATTGATAATACGTACCAATCCATTTGATGAAGATGCGGATGTTTACGTAAAAGAATAGATTTGGAGGAGATTTAATATGAGTAATGACAGCAAAAACCGTGAAAATATTAAATCTTGTATTATTTTATGTGGAGGGCAAAGTAGAAGAATGGGTAGAGATAAAGGTTCTATGATTATTCAAGATAAACCTATGATTAAACATGTCCTTTCTACTTTAAACCATCAAATAGATGAAGCTGTAATTGTTTTAAATGACAAAACAAGAATAGCGAAATATAGCGAATTTATCGATCCTCAGGAATATGAGTATCCTATCATATTTTGCGAAGATAAGATTAAAAACAAAGGCCCAATGCCAGGAATCATGACAGGACTTTCAAACATCAATGGCAATTATGCATTAGTATTGCCATGCGACAGCCCTTACGTTTCCAAAAATTATATACAAACTATTTTTTCAGAAATTGACGAATGCTATCAGGCAATTGTCCCTTACCACGATGATGAAAATAAACTAAAGACATCAGAGCCGCTGCACTCAATCTACAATAAGGACATTATCCCTGAAATAGAAAAATTAGTGAAAAATGATGTATTACACATAAAGGGACTGATAGAAAAAATAAATACAAAATTTGTCTTAATTGATAATAAAAAAATAGAAAAAAAAGAATTTAGAAATCTTAATCGTCCCGAGGACATTTAAAGATGTTCTATTAACTCTTTTACTTTTTCAACAGCTGTGTGCACACAGTAAAGAATATCTTCTTTTTCCAATGGTTGTTTTCCGCCTTTTTGCATGGAACAGATGTGACCATCTTTTGTAACACCAACATTTAAACGAGCGCTAGCAACTCTTTCTTCATCTAATGTTGGGTCAATAACCATTTTATCACCAATTTTAACAAAAGTACATAAAGCTAACTCATTGTTGATTGGTAAGTCAAAGGTTTCATCTTCACTAAGTACAACTTCTTCATCAACGATAGTAGCAACAGGCAATTTAGTGGATTTAAGTGCAGCCATTACAGCCAATTCACATGCATCAAAGAGATTTCCACAGTTGTCGATAATGTGTAAATCAATGAACAACATCCAAACGTGTTTTCCTTCTTCAACACATAATTTGTCCAATTCCACCAATTCACTTTCACGAATACCCCTGTCGACTACACGTGCAAGTTCAATAGAATCGTCACTAGGTGGTCCTGGTTCGAAATTAGGATCCGCCATAGGTAACATTTCACAGTTGGTCATTAATACTCCTAAATCAGGAGTGTCTGGGAATGGGCTTCCAAGTTGTGGTTTAATACCAACAATAACTTGAGTTCCGCCAAGTTTTACACGAGCAGAACCTTCAGCTTTAGAAATAACATTAGTTTCAATAGAAATATCTCTATATTCAGTTAATTCCCTGCCATCTTCTCTTTTATCGTTTTTGACAAGGTTAGTAATACTTTGTCTTGTAATTTCTGGTACTATATCCATATTTTCCACCCACTATTCTGTAGAATACTTTTTCATTAAAGCTTCTTTTTGAAGTTTATTTACTTCAAGACATCCTTCCATAGCTAAATTGATTGCTTTTTCAAATTCTTCTTCAGTTAAGTCACCGTCACTTTGTAATAAAGTAATTTCACCGGTTCTAGGCATCATAGCTATAGGAACATCTGCTTGACCTTCCTTATCTTCATATTCAGATAAATCAAGTACAATTTCATCATTAACTTTACCTGCAGCACAACCTACTACAATATCTTTCATAGGAACTCCTGCATCAACAAGTGCAACAGAAGCTGCTGTAATACCAGCACAACGGGTTCCTCCTTCAGCTTCTATTACTTCAATATAAATATCAATCATTGAACGAGGATAATTTTCCAACATTAAAGCTGGCCTTAAAGCATCAGCAGTGATTTTAGATATTTCAGATGATCTTCTGTCTGGACCAGGTCTTTTTCTGTCATCCACTGAAAATGGTGCCATATTATATCTGCATCTGATAACACCAGTATTTGGTTCAAGTAATCTTCTGATGTATGACTCTCTAGGACCATAAACAGCTACTAAAATTTTATTTCCACCAACTTCTAAGTAAGCTGAACCATCTGCACGTTCAAGTACTCCTGCTTCAATTTTGATAGGACGTAATTCATCAAATTTCCTACCATCCTTTCTTATAAATTCTGACATCATATCAACCTCTTAATCTACGAAGAATCATTTATTATTCAATATAAAAGAATTATTTGAGTTATCATCATAAGATAATGAATTATCTTTTTTGCTTTTGTTTTTCTTTTTTAATTCTTCAATAACCTTAGCAATATCAGGTTTATCTTCATTTTTCTTTTTCTCTTCTGCTTCTTTTTCTTCTTGTTCTAATTCTTCTTTAAAATTTTGAAGTTTAGGTTTTTCCAAGACAAATTCTTCTTCCGCTTCTTCAACTTCTTCAGGTGGCAATTCACCATCAATAGCTAAGTATAATTTGTTCTTGATTTTATTAGTTAAACCAGAAGTATGAGCTTCAGCTTCAATCAAGTGAATTATGTTCTTGGTAAGTTGTTCCATGTCTTCGTCACCTTTTACCCAGACAAGACCGTTTTGACCAACAACAATCTTACAATTTGTTTTGTCTTTAATCATGTTGATCATAGAACCTTTTTTACCAATTAATCTAGGAACTTTGGTTGGAGCAATATCTACAATTATTCCTCCTTTGAATTTTCCCATTCCTCTTCCTTTTAAACCGAGTTTTGCCTTTTTGATTTCATCAACATCGACAACTCTTAAAAATAGAACATCCCCAACATCATAAACTTTGTTGAGCTCTTTTTTCTCACGACCAAACACTTCAAAAGCAGGTAAAATTCCAGAATAAGGTGAATTAATGTCTACATCCCACATTGAGAATCTAACATCATTAATTTTACCTATTACAACATCTCCTTTTTTAGGAACATATTTGCTTTTAAGAGGAATAACTCTAAGTTTCTTATTCCTCAAAGAAACAAGCCCCATTAAAGAAGAACAAACCTTACCATTCTCTTTAAAGGTACCTCTTCCTGAATAGTATTCATCGTCAGCTAATATCTGACCAGGAATAACTAAATCTTTATTTTCCACATATATCATAATAATCCCATAAGCTTAATTATTTAATAGTTCTAGTTTCTGCTTCTCCACCTGAAATCTCAGCCATTTTTGCAGCAAAAGAATTTTGAAGGCCACCCGGCATCTCTATAATACCAATCCATGAACCATCTTGTTGCCATTCCTCATTTATTATTTCACCAAATCCATGAATAACAGAATAAGCGCCACCCGCAGCAGAACCTGGGAGCCTAACAGCAACTTTTACTTTTTCAAATCTAATTGGAATAAGTGGCTTAATAGCTTTTAGGGCTGTTTGTACCTGTTGGTCAACTGAAGTGAATGGGTCAAACTTAACTTTTGCCTCATCACAGGCATTTTCAATTCTTTGAACTGGGTGTGGCAAACCATTTTGAGGATTGATTGATTCCTTGGCTATTTTATTAATAACCAATTTTCTCTTATCCTCCTGCATTTTTCTTTTTTGGTCTGCAGTTAATTGAACAGTTCCTTTTTCAAGTATAATTTTAGAAACTTCAATAGGATCTGTAGTTTCGAATATTTTATTCATTGCTTCATCAGAAGCCTTATCTCCTTTTTTGGAGTCTTTAAATATTTCTTCAACAGCTAAAAGATCTTCGATGGCAACATCCGGACCATCAGGATTACGAAAATCTGCTGCTAAATCAGGGTCAACTAATATTTCAAAATGTTCACCACAATATTCATATTTAGCGATAATAGCTTCATCAACATTTACCATCAAAGCATCCCCTAACTAATTAATCAGAAAATAATTATTCTTCACTTTCTTCTTCAGAATCTTCTTCAATTTCTTCTTCAGGTTCTTCCTCTTCTTCGACTAGTACTTCATCAATGTATTTTTGCACTTCATCTTGAGAAAGTTTTACGTATTTTTCATCTTCGATTTTGATAACTGCTATTTCAACATTGTTTGAAGTGGTATCATGGTCAGTAGCTTCATTTATTGCAGTTAATGCTAATTCAATAGCATCATCCAATGATAAATCATCCACGTATTTTTCTTCAAATATTTCCATAGCGGCAGATCTTCCTGAACCAATAGCGGTAGCCTTGTATTCAATTAATGCTCCACTAGGGTCAGTTTCGAATAGCTTGCATTTGCCGTTGTATACTCCACCAATGATTAAAGCGGAACCGAATGGTCTTACTCCACCATTTTGAGTATATAACTGTAACATGTCACATAATTTTTTAGATAAGCTGGTTACGCGAATAGGTTCACTATAGGTGATTTTGTTTATTTGTGCTTCAACTCTTGCTCTTTCAACTAAAGCTCTTGCATCTGCTACAAGACCTGAAGTTGCTGCTCCGATATGATCATCGATTTTGAATATTTTTTCAATTGATGATGCTTCAACTAGTTTAGAAGTAGTTCTTTTATCGACAGCTAAAACAATACCTTCAGAACTTTTTACACCAATAGATGTAGTTCCTCTTTTAACAGCTTCTCTTGCATATTCTACTTGGAAAAGTCTTCCATCTGGGCTAAATACAGTAATTGCTCTATCATATCCAGCGTTTTGTAAAGGTTGCATAAATAATACCTCACATTTTTATAAATATTTTTTATAAATTTTATATTCGACTACTAAAAAAAATAAAACCAAATCTTCCATGAAAAGGCAAATTTTAATTTAATTACTACATTGTAGAAAATTAAAATAATTTTTTATTCTTTTTCCATAAAATCCAATTGATATTTATATAAATAAATTATTTATAAAGTTTTCTATTATTAAATAACAAAAAGTAATTAAATGAATTTTTGTGATGCCTTGATAGTTCCGGACAAACCTATTGTGGTGATTGCAATTCTGTTGCCGTTATACTTGTTCGCCAATGCAAGTGAAGATCTGACCTCTTCAACAAAATCCCTTTGGCATCTAACAATTGCCTTATAGTGATAATATCCGTCAATTTTTTCAAATTCAAAAAATTTCATTACCCATAAATTGAAATTGGCAGTGTTGTTTTCGCCCTGAAAACGAATGCATGCATCCCATATGATTGTAACTAACTCATCCTTAACGATAGGTGATTCAATTTTAATATCCAAAGTGAGATACCTATTGTTTTTTCTAAGTGTAGGTGGAAGGACCTTAAGCCTCATCATCAACCCTCCTGACACCTTTTAAAATCATTTTATCCCTATTCTTATTGAATTCAAGAATATCTTTTGAAGTTTCAAATGATTTTGCAATTTCATCTTCACCCAATCCAGTCTGCTTAAAAAAAGAGATGAAGTCATGAGTTGTCCTTATATCGAAAACAGACTCTGCTCTGGATGAGAGAACCAATGGAAAATCAAATTTTCTGTATAATTCATAAATGTCGGCAAAATTAGAAAGCACTTTAGCCCTATGTGACAAATAGCTTCTCAACACATCCTTAAAACACAGCTCGATTGCAACATTATTCCTTACTGCCTCTTTTGAAAGAACATGATTAAGGCCACTGTCATATCTTCTCAAATAAGGCCTTGATAAAACATCAATCCTGATATTTTCAACGACAGCACGGTTAATCTTCAAATCTCCTCCCACAACTGAAATGCAGGAAGCCTTATTTCGGAACTTATTTGTAATTTTTCTAATTTCATTAACGTTTGTTGACTCTATTTCCAGGGTATAATCAAAACTGATATCTGACAAATCCTCATTCAATTCATCTTTAAAATCAAGAGCATCTTTAAAATCGTTTTGATTATATGAAAAATTAATATGGCTCCAACCATATTTAGCAGCTTCGTTAGCTAACTTAACGTTATTGTTTAAGCTACTTCCCTTAATATTCAAATCAAAAAACATAGTAGATACTTTATTATTCTATGTATTAATAATTTTTTAAAAAAATAAAAGAAAGTGATTGTTAAATCACTTATTGATAACGATAAAATTCAACTTCCCAACTTACGGTTTCATAATAGTCAATGGTAAACACTTCGGATGAAGATGAAGTGTATGTGAATGAGTCGGATCTGGTTTCAACTGCACTCTTTGAACCCCAGTCAACCCCTCCAGACTCACCGTTAGAACCTGAAACGTATAAATGGTTAGTAGCGTAATTTTTAATTGGATATGCTGAGAGTTTTACCATTATTTTACCTTCAGGAACTTCGATTGTTTGTGAACCTGAACCTGAACCTGAATAGCTTCCGATGGACTCCCATGATTTGGACTCACTCGCCTTTGAAGTTGAGCTTTTAGATGATGAAACTGATTTTGTTTTAGCATCACTGTCCGAATCATCACTGCCACTAACAGACTCTTCGCTTTGAGAAGCAACGCTTTGAGAAGCATCACTATCCTGAGCTGAATCGCCACCACTTAAGGCAAAATATCCAATAACCCCTGCTAAGATTACGATTATCGCAATTAAAGCAATTATCAAATATTTGGAATTATTACCTTTAGATTGTGTTACTACAACTTCATCATAATCTAGTGAGCTTCCACATTTTGTGCAAAATTTTGCACCTTTCTTATTGTCAAAACCACAATTTTTACATATCATAGTATCAATGAACAAAATTATAATTTTAATATAATATTTTTCATTACACAATTATAAACTTAATTGCAGATTTATATTAATTCAAATAGTGTGTAAGTTAATTATATTAAAATAATAAAGTGTTATAAAACATTTTATAGTATAAAGAATATAATATTTAGATATGACAAAGGAAAACGATGAGCTTTTGAAACTAACTTCCTATGTTCAAATTTCCAAATATAGAGAAAAAACATTAAAATCTATTGGAGATGAAGTAAAAATACCTACAAACATCGCTAAAGACAGTGGCATTAGAACTAATCATATTTCAAAAGTTCTAAGTGAATTAAAAAGTAAAGAAATTGTTGAATGCATTAATGAAGAAGCTCGTAAAGGTAGATTATACAGATTAACCGACACAGGTAAAGATGTATTGGAAACCATCAAAGAAAAAGAAGAGAAAGAAAACTAAAATATTTCAATTCTTTCTTTTATCAATTCTATTTTTTTACGAGTTTCTAAATTAGACCCTTCTTTTAAAATATCATATAATAATCTTAAAATAATATCATTTTTAACATTTAATGGGAAACAATCATCTGATTCTTTTAAAATTGACTCATAATTTGGTTCTCTCAAATCCATTTTATACTGCAATTTAATTTCCTGCCTTAATGAGTCATCTATATATTTCTCCAAATAAACGATAATCTCATTGGCAAAACTGTTTCCAAACTTGATCATGCTTTTAACGGATTCCTCATCAAAAGTTGTATTTTCCACCAATACATTGAAAGATCCGTAATTCTGATAGCCATATGGAATGAACCTGCCTTCAACCGTGTGGGCGCAGTATTCATTCATTATCTCAAACTCTGGAAGAGTTAAAAAATACCATACAAAACTTTGAAGGACGGTAGAAGTCTTGACTTTAAATATATGACATAATAAGGATTCAATAATGGAAAATAATAAGTAATGAGCCAATTCATGGATTATAGTTGCGATTTGTACTGAATCATCTAATCTATCATCATAGCGAATAACGTTTCCCAGAAAAATATATCCCCTTTCATAACCTCTTGACTTAGGAGTGCATTGAGTGAAAACACTTGCCAAGCTTAAAATTTTGTCCTTAACCGAATCACCGTAAATATTCATGAATTCTACCCTGGCAAATATGTTAGACAAAATCTGATTGTATTCCTCATCACTGATTTCCGCATTCAACAATAGCTCCTCATTGTATTGACTGAATAAAGTATCATAATCCTCAATTGATATAGGATTGATTTGTCTTTTGCAATTGCAGCAGTGAGTGGCATAATCCAGATTAAATTCGCCGCAAAAAGGACAGATATGTTCAATAATTAATCTATTGCCACAGTGAGTGCAATAATTATTCTCTTTAAGGTTTAAAGTTCCGCAAACATCACATGTCTTCATAAAAGTTACCTCAACATCTCTTTTAGAGTTCTAACAGAACTTTTAATCATAAGTCTATTCTTAATGTTTTTACCGCAATTCGGACAGAACTCAGTTCCCCATTCCAATATCTCACCACAGGAGCAAATAATTTTTGACTTAATGGTTCTCTGTGGATTTAAAGGCCTTTCACATTCCCTGCAAAATTTAGAATGAACAGGGTTTTTATGACCACACACGCAAACAATTACTGAGTTTTCCTGCTTCAGGTTCGCTCCGCATTCAGTGCAAAATGAAGATGACCCCTCATTGATTGTGGAGCATGTGCATAATATTGAAACATCTCTCATTTGCCCATAATTTATTAATGGAAGGCCGCAATTTCTACAGAATTGTGAGAATCTTTCATTTTCTTCTCCGCAAAAGCAAAATACAGAATCGTTAAATTCCCTATTGAAGTTACTGTAATTGTCACTGGATTGTGTATAGTCCTCTTTCAATTTTCGACCACACATCTCACAGAAGACATTGTCTTTATGATTAACTGAACCGCATTCACACAAAACAGTATCCATGGAAAACTTAGGCTTGGATTGCTTCTTTAAAATCCTATGGAGTTTGCTTTCAACTCTTTTGGCACCGCACATATAACAATATTCATTATCAATATTGTTTATGTATCCGCAGGAGCAGATTTCATATTTATAATCATCCCTTTCACGTTCTATATATGGTGAAAAGTCTATATCAAAATTAAAAAATCCGATATTGTGGATTGGAGGTGTGAAAATATGGTCTCCCTTTTTGGAGAGATAACCTGTTTTACGCCCGCAGCCAGTGCAGTAAGGCTCGCCGGGAACAATTCTGTGACCACATTTTTTACAGTAATTCTCTAAAGTCATTTTCCATCTTAATTTTTAGATAAGGATTGTATTTCTTGAACTACCTTGTAGAGAACCTCTTCTCCAAGTCCCTCAATATATTTAATGGAACCTGCACATTCGTGTCCTCCGCCATCTACACCTGCCTGAGGAACAAGTTCAATCATTTTTGATACAATCTCATTAACATTAAATCCGTATTGTTCATTTACAGCATCGGTTGCCCTGAATACACCGAAATCAGGACCATGTCCTAAAGTCACAATAGGCTTGTCCTCACCCAGTTCCTTAATTACCTTATCGTGGACAAAACCGCAAGTTTTTCCAGGAGCAGGGAATGTGAATTTATGGGCATACTTTTCGACATCAATAAGATTGAAGTAAATGCCGTTTTCAAGCTGGGTTCTCTTGATGTTAGGAAGAGCAGCCTTAAGCTGGGTATCAACCCTTCTTTGATATTCCCTATACAATGCATCAATCATTTTTTCATGTTTATCTATATTATCGACCGCCAGAATGGTGTCCATTATTCCCCTACCATTCATGAATCTTAAGAAATAAGCTTCAAAATCAACACATTCGGCTATTTTTGCCAAATGGTCTTTTTCAAAACCTTTTTCGGATGCCAATTCAAGGTATTGATAAACTTCACCACATTCCGCACGGTCCCCCAATGCTGCCACTGCAGGCAAATGCTTTATCAGTTCTTTAACATTAGGATTTATAAGGTGTGCAACCTCGGTTGCCAGACATCCTGCAGTCAATTGAGAGTCTCCGCCGACTAAATAGGGGTTTACATGGCAGTCAACATATTCATCAACTGCAACTGTTCCACCGTAAATCTCACCGTCCCTTTCATCTTTTGTAATCAGTTCTCCTGGTGAGTGGTGGTCAATTACAACCACTTCAATATCATAAATCTTTGCCTGCATTAATGCAACGATATCTTCCTCAGTGGACCCATTATCCAAAAGCACAATTAGAGGTAATTTTTGACCGTGCCTTTCCTGGTCTTCCAAGGCAAATGACAAGTCTTTAACAACATCTTCAAGTTCATAAAATGGTGCTTTACTTGGAGATCTTTTGAAATAATAATATTGAGCGTCATTACTAGGATTTACTTTTTCAATCAATGGGACAATGGCTTTTTCCATTGCAACTCCTGAACAGATTCCATCTGCATCATTGTGATGTCTGAGCAGAACTGTTCTTCCATCAAGAATTGCCCTTCGAATCCTTTGCGCTGCCTCTCTCATCTTTGGTTTGAGTCTGTTTAAAACATCACTTTTGACCAAGAAATCAACATGTTGAGGTTCAGCCTTCTTGTTTAATGCATCATCAATTAACTTATGTAGCTTTCTGGTGTTTTCCTCATCAAGTTTCATCATTGAAGATGATTCAATTTGTGTTTTTCCACTATGTTCATTTACCTCACCAATTACCTGCACTGCATCGCCAAGTTCAATTTCAGGATAAGACCTTTCACCGGCCTTATCGAATGCAGCGATTTCTGTTGTACCGCTTTCATCACTGATGATGAATATTGTAGGACCTGAAGTCTGTTGGATTTGCTGGACTTCACCGTCGATTCTAACAATTCTTCCCTTTTTCTCTTCAAGCTTATTGATTAGAGTTCTTGGAATTGATTTTGTCATTCTTTTAAGATTATATGATTCAACGTAAGCTGGAGCCAAGTCTATTTTTCTTTCCCTGGACTTGATGGAAGTAATAAATACAATCACCTCATCACCAACATGATATTCGGATACATCACCTCTCATAAGACCCCATACATTATTATTTAAAGTAACAAAAGCACCGTATCTTTCTATTCTGGTAATTTTACCTTTGTATAGCTTATCCTTGTCCATGTCTCTCATTTCACAAAGTGAATCTAAGACATATACATCACGTGCAGCATTTCTGCGGGCTTCAAATTCATCATGCTTTCTTTTTTCTTCTTTTCTTTTCTCTTCACATTCAGCGCACAAATCGTGCTTGTCACTTATTGATTTACCGCAGTCACGACATACGTTAATCTGACCGGTCCCATGGCAGTGCGGACACTCTTCATAAACTTCAACCTGTCCTTTTCCGTTACATACTTCACATGGAATATCTTCTTCTCCACCAAGATCAAACTTAGCTTTTGCCTTACTGTTCACACCTTTAAAATGGTTTCCAATATTAAAAGCATCATCTTCGTATCCTGTTCCTCCACAGGCATCACAATCTTTATAGTCCACAACTACTGAACCTATTCCTTTACATTTTGGACATTTTGTTTTCACTTTAAAACCCCTTGTTTATATAATGAAATTTTGTTTAAATAAATTCGGATTATCTTTAACTATAGTATCACGTTCATTTTGATAATTTACAGCATCATAAATTAAATCGTTAGCTTCAGAAGCATAATTTGTTCCAGTATAATTTGAATAAACTTTAAAACAATCAATAGATTCTTTTAATTTATCAACAGCCTTAATTTTCAATTCCAATTCCTCAATAACAGTATTAATATAATCATCCTGAACCTCATTTATATCAGCAGAATATTCATTCTGAATATCTCGTAATTTCTTAAGGCTATCATTATAATTATTGCCTGCAGATATTGCCTTGTTCATTGATTCATCGAAACTTTTATCATTAACCAACTGGACAGCTTCATTATAGTCGCTGTCTCCCTCAACAATGGCATCACTAATTTCTGGCATGGTTTTATTAATACTATCTACTGAACTATCAATCAAAACGATAGCAGCGGAAATTAAAACTAAAACTACAATAAAAATTATTAATTTACTATAACTAGACACGATATATAGATATATTAAAACAAGTAATTAAAATTTTTCATAAAAAATAATAAAAAAAAAGAAAGTTTAAAAGTAAATTTTAAACTTATTCACTGGACCAAAGTCCGTGTAGGTTACAGAATGCTAATGCGACAACATCATCAGTAGAGTTTACAGTGAAAGTTGCTTCTGCAACATCTCCAGGTTTGAAGCATTTTGCGTATTGTTCAGCGCCAGCTTCAACAACTAAGAATTGAATGTAGTGGTCATCATCCATTGGGTGAGCTGCTTCACCGACTTTTACGGTTACTTTGTCACCATCGATTTCAACTACAGGTTTGTGTTTAGGTGATTTTTCACCTTCGGTTTGTACAGGGATTTTGAGCATGTGTGTGTCACATGTGTCGCCATCGTCTTCAACTAAAACTTGGATAATACTTCCACAGTCATCACATTTTAAAATTTTTGCCATATAAAACATCTCCTAAAATAGATTAAAGATATTTTATTTCTCAAAGTATATATTATTATTGATAACCTATGAGTTATTCTCATAATAGTTTTCAATGGCAGCCTGAAGACCGTCCGCAGCAAGGTTTGAACAATGCATTTTGATTGGTGGAAGACCATCTAACTCTTCTGCAACATCATTTCTTGATATTTTCAATGCTTCTTCTAAAGTTTTTCCAACAGCGATTTCAGTTATCATACTGCTTGTTGCAATTGCTGCACCGCAACCAAAGGTTTGGAAGGAAATATCCTGAATAACATCATCTTCAACCTTAATATAAATTGTCATTAAATCCCCACAGGTAGGGTTTCCAACGGTTCCAACTCCATTTGCATCTTCCATCATTCTACAGTTTCTTGGGTTTGCAAAGTGATCCATTACTTTTTCTGAATAATCCATAATTAACATCTCCTACAATCATCATGATCTTTTTTACACATTACTCCATCATAATCAAGTTCTTGATTCCATAATGGGGACATTTGTCTCAATCTTGAAACAGCTTCCGCAATTGTATTAACAAATTCATCCACATCAAATGCATCGCTTTCAGGTGCAAGTGAAATTCTAAGTGAACCATGGACGTCCACTGGGTCAAGACCTAATGCAGTTAAAACAGGTGAAGCTTCCAATGTATTTGATGAACAGGCGGACCCTGTTGAAGCCTGATATCCTTTGGCATCCAATAAGAGAATTAAAGACTCCCCTTCAATAGCTTTGAATCTGAAGTTGACTAAGTTAGGCAATCTGATTTCTTTAGATCCATTCAAATATGCTTCAGGAATGGTGTTTAAGACTTTTTCAATGAGCTCATCCCTTATGGAGGATAATTTCTCATAATGATCATCTAAGTTTTCAGCAGCTAATTCGCAAGCTTTTCCAAATCCAACAATTCCAGGCACATTTTCAGTACCTGATCTGATTCCTCTTTCCTGACCTCCACCATGTATGAGAGGTACAACACGGGTTCCTTTTTTGATGTATAATGCACCAACACCTTTTGGACCATTGATTTTGTGAGAGGATAAAGATAGTAAATCTACATTTAATTTCTCAACATCCACTTCAATTTTACCGAAGCTCTGTACTGCATCAGTGTGGAATTTGATACCTTTTTCACGAGCTATTTTTCCAATCTCTTCAATAGGCTGGATAGTACCAAGTTCATTATTTGCATGCATAATGGTTATTAAGATTGTTTCATCAGTTATTGCATCTTTTAAATCGTCAATGCTGATTATACCTTCTTCATTAACAGGCAAATATGTTACTTTAAAGTCAAGGGATTCCAAGAATCCTAAAGTATTTTTGACAGCAGGGTGTTCAATATTTGTAGTGATAATATGTTTTCCTCTGCTTTTCAATTTGAATGCAATACCTTTAATTGCAAGATTATCAGATTCAGATCCTCCACTTGTGAAAATAATCTCTTCAGGTTTTGCATTAATAGCTTTTGCAACTCTTTCACGAGCTTGAGTTAAAGCTTTTTTTGATTCACGACCTATTCCGTAAAGAGTTGAAGGATTTCCAAACTCCTGTGTGAAATAAGGTTCCATTTCTTTAAATACTTCCTCACTAACTTGAGTGGTTGCTGAGTTATCCAAATACATTTCTTTATCTCCCAATCGTCTTTTTAATTAAATGAAAATTTTAATAATATATATGTTTTAAGTGATTAGATAGTAACTAGATACTATCTAATGCTTGACTTAAATCTGCAATTAAATCATCAACATCCTCCAAACCAATGGAAAGTCTGATGAAATCAGGTGTTACACCAGTAGCGTCCTGTTCTTCAGGAGTTAATTGTTGATGTGTTGTACTTGCCGGATGGATTGCAAGACTTTTTGCATCTCCAATGTTTGCAAGTATTGAGAATAATTCCAATTTTTCAATTACTTTTCTTCCTGCTTCCTCACCACCTTCAACACCAAATCCTAAGATTCCTGCGAAGTTATCTTTCAAGTATTTTTTGTTGATTTCATAGGTTGGGTGAGATTCAAGGCCCGGATAGTTAACCCAATTAACTTTAGGGTGTGATTCTAAAAATTTAGCTACTTTAATCGCATTTTCAGAATGTCTTTTTACACGTACATCCAAGCTTTCAAGTCCTTGCAGGAAAATGAAACTGTGTACAGGTGCCTGGGTTGCTCCAAGATCTCTTAAAAGTCTTGCTCTGGCTCTTACAGTAAATGCAATGTTTCCAAGTTCAGGAACATCTCCGAATGCATCCCAGAATACCAATCCATGATAACTTGGATCCGCTTTAGTGAAGTTTGCAAATTTGCCATTTCCCCAGTTGAATTTACCTGAATCCACAATGTATCCTCCGATTGCAGTACCATGTCCACCAACATATTTTGTTGCTGATGCGGCAATTACATCTGCACCATGTTCCAATGGTCTGACAAGTCCTACTCCAACAGTATTGTCAACTATCAATGGAATATCATGAGAATGTGCGATTTCTGCAAGTGCTTCGAAGTCAGGTACATCTAATTTTGGATTTCCAATTGATTCAACGTAAATCGCTTTGGTCTTTTCATCAATTGCGGCTTCAAAGGCTTCAAGATCCTGTGAGTCAACAAACTTGACATCACGGGCTAAGTCCTTGAATGTGTAATTGAATAATTGGTAAGTTCCACCATAAAGGTTGTCTGCAGATACAATGTTGTCACCAGGTTCAGTTACATTCAAAATTGCATATGTGATTGCTGCAAGACCACTTGATGTTGAAAGACCAGAGTTCCCGCCTTCGATAGCGGCAATTCTTGCTTCAAACACATCACTGGTAGGGTTTGTAAGTCTGGAATAAATTTGACCAAACTCTTGAAGGGCGAATCTTCTTGCAGCCTCATCAGAATCTTTAAACACATATGAAGTAGTCTGATAAATAGGAACAGCTTGAGCTCCTGTCGCTGGGTCTGGAGTTTGTCCTGCACGTACACCTAATGTTGCTAATCCGTATTCTTTTTTATTTGACATTAATAATCACCTTAATTATTTAGTTTTACACCATATTACATGATTTTAACTAGCTATATTTCAAATAGGTGCGTAATATTATTTTAATATAGGGTGCGCGTAAGTTTTAATAAAATATATCACGTGTTATATAGTGCTATATAACAATAGTTATTTTTTATATATAAATGTTTTGTATACCTAAACTACAGCATTCAAAAAATAATATAACTACTGTTATACAAATATAACATCTGTTATTTTTAGTATATAAACATTGTTATATTTTAAGAAAAAGTCATCGGCAATTAAAACATCAATTGTTCAAAACTAAAATTCAATTTATTAAATGATTTAATTAAATAAAAAAAAGAAAAGGCAAGTGAATGCCCTAAAATAGATTTACTGCATTTTAATAACAATGTTGTTTACAACTTCATTTCCGTTGTATTCGGCTTTTATTGCGTAGTTGCCTGCATTCAGGTTAATAGGTAGCCTTGCAATACCCTTTTCATCTGTTTTGACATTATATGACTTGTTCAGTATTGTGAATTTGACAACTAACCCTGCAACAGAAATTGCATTGCCTTCACCATCAATTAATTGAGCTTCATAAGAAGTTCCATCCTTGTATGTCATTTCGACATCACTTGCAACAATAGCTGCATCATATTCTTTAATGGTGATTGAGTTTGAAATCTCTTCTGATTCATATTTAGAGTCAACAACAATTGCATTTACCCCATATTCACCAACATTCAATGATATTGGCAACTTGGCAACACCATTAACATCTGTTTTGACACTATAAGACTTGCCAAGAATTGTAAATTTAACAAATACATTAGAAATTGGCTTACCGTTTAAATCAACCAGATAATTAACATATTCTGATCCATCCTTATAATTCATCACAAGATCATTACCGGATAAAATAAGCAAAGCCTTATTTACTGTAATGAAAGCTTCTATTAACTCAGCTTCATATTTATTGCTGGATAATGTGGCATTTACATTATAAGAACCTGGACCTAAATTAACTGGTAATTTAGCTATGCCATTAACGTCAGTCTTTACATTATATGTTTTGCCTTTGATTCCAAATTCAATATTTACATCAGAAATTGCATTACCTTTATCATCGTATACAGAAACATCCAAACTTGAACCGTCCTTATAGGACATTGTGAGATTATATGATGACAACACGACAACAGCCTTATTTACAGTCACTGTTGCATTGGTAAATGATGTGGCATATTTTGAATTGCCTTTAAAAGTTGCATTGACATCATAATTGCCAGGCGCTAAATTGATTGTTAATCGAGCAACACCATTGGCATCACTCTTAACATTGTATGTTCTGCCATTCACACATAATGCAACATTCACATCAGAAATCGCATTACCATAATCATCAACCAAGGTGACATCCCAGCTGGAGCCGTCCCTGTAAGACAGGACCAAGTCTTCAGAGCGTAATGATGTAGCGGCTTTATTGACAGTTATGGTTGCATTTGCAAATGAACCTGCATAATTCTCATTGCCTTCAAATGTAGCATTAATGTAATATGTGCCTGATGCTAAGTTGATTGGCAATTTAGCAATACCATTCTCATCAGTCTTAATATTGTAAACTTTACCTAAAATTCCAATTTTGACAGTAACTTCAGAAATAGCATCATCGTCACTATCTGTTAAGGTTACCCACCATGAGGAGCCATCTTTATAGGACATGACAAGATTATCTGCAGACAAATAAGTGGAATTATCCATAGCAACTACATTGAATTGAGTTTCAACAACAACTTCCTTATAATTATCTGAATTAAAAGTTATTTCAGCAGTATGATTGCCGAGTGCAATGTTTTCAAGTGAGACATCAGCCATTCCACCGGTTACATCAACATCAGTGGCATAAACTTCACCGTCAACAGTCACATTAATTGCTCCACTAATAGCTTTACCGTTCATATCAGTGACCTTAACATTCAAATTTCCGCTTTTTCCATAAGAATAGTCACTTACATTAACTATCAATTTGTCCGGAGCCTTTTCAACTACAAAATCAAGTATGTAATTTTCAAATTCATAATCTCCGCCCACGTTATTTCCAAATACAATATATACGGAATAGTTTCCTGCAGGCAGATTTTTTAAATCAAATGTGCCTTTCCCTTTTCTTACAAAAAAAGATCCATATGGATGTTCAGGACCGACAAGCTGGAAACCTCCAAAATTTGACAATAATGTGCCATCGGAATTTTTTAAATTAGAAATAGTTACTACAACAGTTTCACCATAGACAACATCATGAACTTCAACATCGGCAGTGACTTTCTTTGATTTCTCGATTATGAAAGTTGCATCAGAATTGATTGCCTCATTGTATTGTTCTGTTGCATTGAATATTGCCACCACATTATATGTTCCATTTTCCAAGCCAGTGATTGTCAAATCACCGATTCCCTTTGTTACATCTACAACATAATTCTCATTAGCCACATTAACAGCAACCCTTCCGTCAATAGGACTGTTTTCATCACCTACTAACTTTATTGTCAATATAACATCTGATCCATATTTATATGATTGAGCACTTGGAGTAACTGTTAAGTTTGGAGTGATTTTAGTTGCATCATCACCCCATATTTCATCATTAACCTCTTTATACGCCTGATTTAAAGAGTTACTAGCAGGATTATCTATCGCATTACTTGAATCCTTTTCAATGTTGTTAACTTCAAAATCACCTAGAGATCCATCAGCATTGGATTCGACAGCTAGGTCATTAGTTTCATCAATGCTTAACTCGGAAATGATGTCTGAAGTTGTATTATCTGCAGCACTAATAGCATTTAATGATATGGCCGCTAGTAAAATTATACCAATTAAGAAAATCTTATTTAACTTCATAAAAATTAATCCATTCCATTTACTATATACTCAAACGAAATTGAATACATAAAATTAAATATGAAGTTGATTCTTTATAAATTTTAATTATTTTAAAAAAAAAAAGTAAAAGAAGAAGAGAAAAATTCTCTAATCATTGATTTCATAACCTAAAGATTGTAGGTTATCTCTAATTTTATCAGATAAATCATATTGTTTGTTAGCTCTTAACTCTGACCTAACTTCAGAAATTAAGTTAAGCAAGTCATCTGAACCTGCGTTGACTTCTTCAAGTTCAAAACTAACTCCAAAAATATGTGCAGCATCATCTAAGAATGCTTTAATAGCCATTTTATCTTCATCAGACAAATCATCCAATTCATTTTTGGAATCATTAATCAAGCCAAAAATTGCAGCAATAGCCTTTGGAGTGTTAAAATCATCATCCATACTGTCAAAGAATTCTTTTTTGTGATTTGCCAAAACTTCATAATCTGATTCAATATTCTCACTTACTTCAACATCCAAAGAATCATAGTATTTCCTGATTCTCTCTAAACTTTTTTCGGATTGGTGAAGTGAATCTTTTGAAAAGTCAATCGGACTTCTATAATGTGTTGAAAGCACAAAGAATCTGAAAGTTTCAGCTGCATAATCTTCAAGTAACTCACGAATAGTAATGAAGTTATTAAGTGATTTTGACATTTTTTCTCCATTAACGTTTAAAAATCCGGTGTGCAACCAGAATTTCACCATTGGAGCTTTACCTGAAACCGCTTCCATCTGAGTAATTTCCGCTTCGTGGTGTGGGAAAATTAAGTCAAGCCCCCCACCGTGTGCATCATATTGTGGTCCGAAGTAGTATTCGGTAATAGCAGTGTCTTCAATATGCCAACCAGGCCTTCCGTCACCCCATGGAGATGGCCAGGTCGGTTCATCTACTCCTTCACGTTTTTTCCATAATGCAAAATCCTGTGGATTTTTCTTGGTGGTTTCAGCAATGTCCCTGTGAGATTCCAACTCCTCGACATTCCTGTTGGATAACTTACCGAATTCAGGGAATTTGTCAATTTCAAAGTAAACCCCATCTTCGGTTTCGTAAGCATATCCCTTATCAATTAATCTTTGAATTTGATCCAATATTTCAGCAACATGGTCTGTTGCTCTTGCAAATAAGTTAACACCATTTACATTTAATTTATTCATGTCTTCAATGTATCTTTTTTCAAACTTGCGAGCTAATTGACTTGCCGGAATTCCACTTTCTTTTGACCTGTTGATAATCTTATCATCAATATCTGTGATATTTTGAATGTAGAATACTGCATACCCTTTGTATTCCAAATATCTTTTTATTGTATCAAAGGAAATGTATGTCCTTCCGTGTCCAATGTGAGCATCATCATAAACAGTTGGACCGCAAACAAATAAATTAACCCTATTTTCATTAATAGTTTCAAAAGTCTGTTTACTACGAGTTAATGTTGAATAGACGTCCATAAAAAATAACCTCGAAAAAAAGTAATCTATATTAAAATGAAGGCAAGTAAGGGATTTGAACCCCTGTTTCATGGTCTGCAGCCACGCACCTAAGCCACTCGGTTAACTTGCCACTAAAACTAATAGGATAATAAAATATTGGTAGTTAATAGTTTATATACTTTACTATTTTTTCCAATATTTTCCTATTTTGCCTCAGAACCTAAACAAGATTGACAATCTTCACCAAGATCAGATTTATCAATATTAAGTTGTTCTAAAACATCCATTGTTTCTACTTTCTTACAAATACTGCATGTTCTTGGAATCAATTCAGCTTTTGTAGCTTCACCTTCCGCTAATTGACGGGCAAACTCATGAATCATGGCTCTGACATTTTCATTGAGTTTAATTCCACTACCACGTTTGTCAGTAATGTACTGAGAAACAGCTGGTTGAGTTATATCCATAAGTTCAGAAACATCTTTTTGTTTCATACCTAAATTTAAAAGTTCTTTAGCTAATTCTGATCTAATTGCTGGTATTACATACCATACTACGATTTCACAAGGTGGTTTCATAAAAATCCCTTCTATTTTTTAAACAAATCCTCTAAATCTTCTTGTTCATCCCTAATATCTTCAGTCAAACAAATTTCATGCTTATCAAATAAAATTTCAAAGCGCTTATCATTTTCTTGAAGATGTTTTTCAAGTGTTCTTATTGCATCAGCAACAGGGTCTGGGAGTTTGTCATGGTCAAGATCCACTTTTTCAGGACGTACACCTTTGCGTCTAACAATACGGCCAGGAACGCCAACACATGTTGATTGTGGGGGAACATCCTTAAGGACAACTGCCCCAGTACCTATTTTTGAATATTCTCCAATGGTAATGTTACCCATTACTTTAGCACCAGCACCAATGATTACTCCATTTTCAATTGTAGGGTGTCTTTTTGTCTTTTCTGTACTTGTACCCCCAAGAATTACGCCTTGGTAAATCAATACATCATCACCTACAATTGCAGTTTCTCCAACAACAACACCCATACCATGGTCAATAAAAACACGTTTACCAAAAGTTGCACCGGGATGTATTTCAATTCCTGTGATAAATCTAGCTATGTTTGAATTAATACGAGCCAATAATTTTAAAGAGTGATTCCAAAGCCAATGACTGACTCTATGGAACAATAACGCATAAAATCCAGGATAACATAAGAAAATTTCCAATGTAGAACGAGCAGCCGGATCTTTTTCTTTAATTGCCTTTATTTCACCCCTTAAATTATCAAACATAACTAAAACCTCACAATACGTTATACCTTAAATTATATAACATATGGTATATATAGTTATTCTTATTCAAATAACCAGTCTACAGAGAGATATCTTTCACCATTATCCGGTAAGATTGCTATTATTCTTTTACCTTTGTTTTCTTCTTTTTTAGCTAAATCCAATGCAGCCCAAGTTGCTGCACCTGATGAAATACCGGAAAATATACCTTCCTCTTTAGCAAGTGCCAATAAAGTGTTTCCAGCATCCTCATTTTCTACCGGAATTATTTCATCAATCACATCAGCATCATAAATAGATGGAACGAAACCTGCTCCAATACCTTGGATTTTGTGAGGTCCTTTTTCACCTTTTCCTAAGGTTTGTGAGTCTTTTGGTTCGACTGCAACAATTTTTACACCAGGAACTTCTTCTTTTAAAATTTTTCCGATTCCAGTGATTGTTCCACCAGTACCAACTCCCGCAATTACAATATCAACTTTTCCTTCAGTGTCTCTTAGGATTTCCTGAGCAGTGGTTTCTGCGTGGATTTTTACATTAGCAGGATTATCGAATTGACCTAAAATAATGGAACCTTCAGTTTCTTCATTAAGTTCATTGGCTTTTGCAATTGCACCGCCCATACCATCTGCACCAGGAGTTAAAACAAGTTCCGCACCTAAAATACTCAAGAATTTTCTTCTTTCAATAGACATTGTTTCAGGCATAGTCAATATTAATTTATAACCTTTAGCAGCAGCCGCAAAAGCAAGACCAATTCCAGTATTTCCACTGGTTGGCTCAATTATTGTAGCACCAGGTTTGAGTAAACCTTTTTCTTCTGCATCCTCAATCATTGCTACAGCAACACGATCTTTCACACTTCCTGTTGGATTAAAAGATTCAATTTTAACATCGACTTCTGCTTCTAATCCTTCAGTCAAATTATTCAATCTTACAATTGGAGTGTTTCCAATAGCGTCAGTAATACTATCAAGCACTCCTCTTTTTAATTTTGGAATATTTGCCATGTTTTTTTCTCCTATATTATTTAATTGTTTTTAATGGTATATTAAAAGGGTTTATCTTAAAAGTTAATATAACATTCGTTATAATAACTATTGTTATATAACAATGTTTTACTTTATAAATGTTTTGGAAAAAATTAAAAAAAAAGAGTGAAAATATCAGATATTTTCAGCAAAATAATCGCAAATTTCAGTGCAAGGACAAATCTCACACTGAGGGCCAATCGGCTTGCAAATGTTTTGACCGAACTGAACCATCAAATCATTTAGCTTAATCCATAACTCTTCAGGAGCGATTTTACAGAGTTCAACTTCAGTATCTTCAGGGTCTTTTGTATCCACCAGACCCATCCTATTTGAAATTCTGTGAACATGAGTATCTACTGGAATCGCCGGAAGCTCAAAAGCAAAAACCATTACGCAATTAGCAGTCTTACGACCAACACCTGGAAGCTTAACCAACTCTTCAACAGTGTCTGGAACCTCTCCACCATACTGGTCAATCAAAATCTGTGAAACTTCTTGGATTCTGGCGGCTTTTACATTGTAAAATCCTGCAGGCCTAATCAATTCTTTTACATCATCGATTGGAGCTTCAACAACCGCATAAATATCTGGATATTTGCTAAATAAGTTTTCAGTAGCTTGATCAGTGTTCTCATCTCTTGTTCTTTGGGATAAAATTGTTCTAACCAGCACTTTATACGGGTCGTGGTCCAGGAATGTTCGTATCTCAAATGTATTTTCTAATTGGTTAATAAGTTCAATAACTCTCTCTTCCTTATTCATTTTCTAACTCCAATTCAAATCCAAGTTCTGCCATTGATTCAATGAAATTAGGGAATGACACGTCAAACACTTCACCATTTGTAATTTTTATATCATGCTTGAGACCAATCAATGAAAAGGCCATTGCCAGCCTGTGGTCTCCATGTGAATCAACAACACCTGATGTGACGCCTCCGGTTATGCTCATCCCATCCTCTCTTTCAACCAATTTACAACCTATCTTTTCTAATTCTCTACAGGTTGTATCGATTCGATCAGTCTCTTTTACCCTAGCATGAGCAACACCAGTGATATTTGTTGTGCCTTCAGCCATTGCGGCAAGAACTGCGACAGTAATCAACAAATCAGGAGCATTGGACAAATCAACATCAATAGCTTTTAGATTGCCATCAGAGGCAATTTCAACATAATCCTCACCACGAACAACAGTGGCTCCCATTTTTTGCAGGATGTCCAAAATGTATTTGTCCCCTTGTTTTGAGTCTCTAAAGAGGTTTCTAATTATGGCTTTTCCACCGTTAATGGCTATCAATGCTAAAAGATAGGAAGCAGATGAATAATCTCCCTCAACGGTATAGTCACATGCAATGTAATCCTGTTTTGTGACTTTGAATTCATCGATTCTGCAACTTTGATGCTCCTTATCACAATTGTCATGCTTTAAATAATAGCCTCTAAGTGCCTTAACGCCAAATTTCCTCATGATATCCAAAGTCATGTTAACATAAGGCCTTGACTTGAATTCAGGCAACACATATAATGTTACGCCATTTTTGGATAACGGAGAAGATATCAATATTGATGAAATGAATTGTGAACTGACATTTCCATAGATATTTGTTTCACCGCCAACGTATCCCGGTTTGATTAATATTGGTGCTTTTTCATTGTCCTTTATGGATATTGTTTCAACTCCTAAAGGCTGCAATGCACCCATCAACAGACCCATTGGTCTAGTCTGCAGGGAATCATCACCAGTCAAGGTAACCTCATTATCGCTTAAGGCTGAAACTGAAGTCATTAATCTTAAAGTAGTTCCTGAGTTTGCTAAATCAATTGGAGCTTCACTTGAGTTATGTAATTTTCCGTCAGTTCCAACAACTTCCAGATACTCATCAGTTTTGTTGATTTTTGCTCCTAAAGCCTCACAGACTCTAATGGATGCCAAGGTATCTTCAGAATAAAGCATGTCATAAAGTTTTGAAGTGCCTTTGGCAAGGGATGCTAAGATGACTGCCCTGTGAGAATAGCTTTTGGAAGGCGGTGCTTTTACAACTCCTCCGATTTCTGAAATATTTTTTACTTTAAGAATCATTTTATCATTAATATTTTTAAATTAATTTCAATAAATACTTACCTATGAAAGAAATTGAAAAAATGCAAGCAGGTCTTGAATACTGTTATGACGATGAAGAAATATCCTTAATGAAACTATATGCAATTGAAAATGCAAACAAATTCAATTCACTACCAGAAGATGATTTGGATAAACAACATGAGGTATTGAGTGAAATTTTAGGTTCAGTAGGCGAAAAGGTTTGGATCGCTAAAAGATTCTGTTTTGATAATGGTAAAAACATATTTATCGGAAATAACTTTACCGGAAACTTCAATTTAACAATACTCGACATTAATGAAGTCATAATCGGAGATAATGTGATGATTGGTCCAAACACTACCATAACAGCTGTTGGCCATCCTTTATCCCCTAAAAAAAGACGTGAACATTTAGGACAGGCCAGCAAAATTACAATAGGAAATGACGTGTGGATAGGGGCTAATGTAACCATTCTTCCAGGAGTCACTATCGGAAATAATGTCGTGATTGGAGCCGGAGCGGTCGTTACCAAAGACATTCCCGACAATTCACTAGCCGTTGGAGTGCCTGCAAGAGTTATAAAAGAAATTGAAAACGATATTGAATAAAAATGAACTTCAAAAACTCCAGTTTAATTGTTAATTCACTGATAATAATTTTAGAGGTTATCGGATTCATATTAGTTTTTAATGAACTAGGAATAAACTCATTGCAATATTATACTGAAGACAGTAATCTATTGTTGTTGATATCTTCAATCATACTAGTTTATTACTTATCTAAAAATAAGGAATTACCATCATGGTTTAAGTCTTTTAGACATATTGCAGTCGTTTCAACAACATTGACATTGATAGTTGTTTTAACAGTGCTGTCATGGACAACAGATATGGGATTGTATCATCTGCTATTTGGCGGGTCCATGTTATATCACCATACACTTTGTCCAATCTTAGCAATCCTATCATTTATTTTTGTTGAAAAATACGACGAAATAAAAGTGATTAAAGGACTGTACTTCACAATAGTCTATGCAATAATAATGATTATTCTAAATGTTTTAAAAATAGTTGAAGGACCATATCCTTTTTTAAGGGTTTATGAACAGCCTATTTTGCATTCAATAATATGGACAATACTGATTTTAGCCATAACATATGCAATAGCTTTAATATTAAAAAAAGTAAATGGGAAAGTAATTATCTAATTACTTCCACAATCATGTCTAAGTTTTCAGACTGTAAAATATCGACTTTCTTACCGGATGCTCCGACAATCTCCTTTTTGATATTTAACATGTCTTCAGGCACAACAATTTCACCAATAGTTAATTCATGGTTTTCATCTAAAACAGCACCGATTTCATCAATATCAGTTGATTTTAAATAACCGATGATTTTACCTGCATCTCCTTTGAACTTAGGTCCGATTTGAGACATATCAGGCTCGACTTCAATGATTTTTTCATGAACTTCAGGTTTTCCGGAACTAATTTCCAAATCGTTGATTTTTAATGTTCCCTTAATGTCGGCATCAAATTGGTTGAATACATCCACCAAATCCTCATCTGAAGTATATACATTTACTTCAGCAAGTTCTGCATTCAATGGGATTTTGGATGCTGATTTGAATCTTCTTACTTCATCAATCAATTCAACTGTGGTTTCACCTTTAGCTTCCATCTCTTCACTGATTAGTTCATCATATACTTCAGGCCATAAAGTTGTGTGAATTGATTCATCTGAGAAGTATTGGTAAACCTCTTCTGTAAAGAATGGTGCAATTGGAGCCATTAATTTAAGACATGTTTCCACAACAGTTCTTAAAGTGTATTTTGCAGACCTTCTTGATTCATCTGAAACATCAGTGTACAACCTATATTTTACAGCTTCAATGTATTCATCACAGAAATCATGCCAGAAGAATCTTTCAATTGAAGTAATTGTATCTGCAAAGTTGTAATCTGCAAATGCTTGGTCAACAGTTTTGTTCAAGTTGTTGAGCTTGGATAAAATCCATAAGTCTAATGGTCCGAGATTATCTTTAACCTCTTCATATGAAACTTCTTCATCAAAGATTTGCATGCTTATGAATCTGAATGCATTCCAGAATTTTCTGAGGAATCTGTATCCGTGCTTGATGTCTTTCCAGTCGAATATTACGTCAGATCCAGGCACACTGTTTGCAGCCCATGTTCTTAATGGGTCCGCACCATATTTTTCAATGACCTCTTCAGGTCCGACAACAAACTCAGGTCTGGATTTACTCATTTTGTTTCCGTCTTCACCGAATACCATACCGTTAATTACAATGTCATCGAACGGTTTTTGGTCAGTTAATGCTAAACATCTAAGTGTGGTATAAAACGCCCATGTACGGATGATATCATGCCCTTGCGGACGGATGTTTGATGGGAAATGATTGACGTAATCCTCATCAGGCCATCCTGCAATGGATAACGGAGAAATGGATGAATCCATCCAAGTGTCCAATACGTCTTCTTCAGGAATGAATTCTTCACAGCCACATTCACATGCATGTTTAGGTTTGTCAACAGTTGGATCAATCGGCAAGTCTTCAGGCTCTGGTAAAATTACTTTTCCACAGTCTTTACAGTACCATACTGGAATTGGAGTTGCAAATATTCTTTGCCTTGAAATACACCAGTCCCATTCCATGGAATCCGCCCAGTTTACCATACGGGATTTCATGTGTTCCGGAACCCAATTCATTTCATCTGCAGCAACTTTTGTCTTTTCAATCAAGTCACGTACTGCTACAAACCATTGTTTTTTAACAAGAATCTCAATAGGGGTTTTACATCTCCAGCATTGCCCTACATTTTGGTCGACTTGCTCTTGTTTTAATAAGTATCCTTCACTGTCCAAGTCTTCAATGGTTTGTTTCTTACAGGTTTGCAGGTCCATTCCTTCATATCTTCCGGCAGCGGATGTTAATGTACCTGTTTCATCAATTGCATTAATGATTTCCAAATCATATTTTTGAACCCAACTTACGTCAGTCTTGTCCCCAAATGTACAAATCATTACCGCACCTGTACCGAATTCAGGGTCTACTTCTTCATCTGCAATGATTTTAACTTTTTGATGTGATAAAGGAACTTCCACATATTTTCCTAAAAGGTGAGTGTATCTTTCATCTTCCGGGTGTATTACAACTGCTACACAAGCGGACATAAGCTCCGGACGAGTGGTTGCAATCAAAATACCTTCATCCTTAGGGTCGGCCTGTTTTCCGGATTCCTGAGAAGATGCAATGTCATCATAGGAATCTTCAACAGCCGGAGGGAAGTTAACATAGTTTAAGAATGTAGTGTTATCAGAATATTCAACTTCAGCAAAAGCGATAGCAGTTTGACAACGAGGACACCAGTTTACAGGGTGGATTCCTTGGTAAATTAGTCCATCCTCATACATTTTCAAAAAGGAGTACTGAGTCTTTCTCATGTACTCAGGAGTCATTGTTACAAACTCGCGAGTCCAATCCTGTGAATAACCCATTGCTCTCATTTGTGATTTCATTTTAGCAATGTTATCTGTGGTTAAATCAATACAATATTGTCTGAATTGAGCTCTAGAAACATCATTCTTATTAATATTATGAGTTTCTTCAACCTTTACTTCAGTTGGAAGACCGTGACAGTCCCATCCTTGGGTAAAAAGAACATCATGGCCTTTTTGTCTTCTGTATCTTGCATTCATATCAATGTAAACCCAATTCAACACATGTCCTAAATGGATTGAACCTGTTGGGTATGGTGGGGGAGTATCAATTATATATCTAGGACGAGATCCATCTCCAATGTATTTGTAGATGTCTTCATCTTCCCATTTCTTCTCCCATACTTTTTCTTTTTTAAAGTCATAGTCTTTAGGAATTTCTTCGTTTGACATATATTTTCTCCTAAAATAATTAAGTAAAAATAATATTATTAGATATGTAGTTTATTATTTATAAAATATTAAGTAAAAACCTAAAAGATAGATAAATATATTATATACAAAAATCAAATTATTAATATTATCAAATATTAAAAGGACTGTTAAATATGAACTTACTATGGTTTTATGTTGCTATTGTATTAGCTATAAGCGATGTATTACACACAACACTCATGTGGAAAGTTTTAAATAACTTTTACATTTTGTTAGGCGGACTGATTCAGCAATCCACTCATTCCACATGGCAGACTTGGGTAGTACATGAGATTATGGAAGCGGGATTCCATTTTGTAGTGCTTTCAATAGTTTTCTTAAATCCGACCGTCGGAATTCTAGCAGCCCTGATTCATTTTGTTATAGATGTAACCCACACCGTTTTCATACGTGACATGGGTGAACTAGAACATAGAGCCCTTCACTTTGTGATTGAATCTCTATTTTTCATTTTAATCTATGGATTATAAAAAATATTTAATGGAGTTATTAAATGCCAGTTATTACATTCAAATATCAGGATTTAAAAGATTTAGGAATCGATATGGAAAAAGACGAACTAATTGACACATTACCAATGATGTCTAGCGATATTGAAGACTTTGACGATGAAGAAATCAAGGTGGAATTCTTCCCTAACAGACCGGATAACCTATCTGTTGAAGGAGTAGCTAGATCTTTTAAAGGTTTTATCGGACAAGAAATCGGTTTTCCAGATTATAAAGTTGAGGAATCTGGAGAATATGTTACCGTAGATAGCGATGTTGCAGCAATAAGACCTTACATTGGTTTTGCAAAAATTGATAATGTCGATTTTACTGGCGATAAACTCAAATACATCATGGATTTCCAAGAAAACCTTCACTGGGTAATCGGAAGGGACAGGAAAAAAGTTGCTATCGGTATCCATAATGCAGATGTTGTAGAAGCTCCATTCAAATATATCGCAACTCCAAAAGATGCAAATGCATTTGTTCCCTTGGAAAAAGATACAGAAATGACTCCTGATGAAATCTTAACTGAACATGACAAGGGAAAAGATTATGCGCATTTAATCCAAGATTTCGATAAATATCCATTAATCCTTGATAAAGATGACAATGTTTTATCCATGCCTCCAATCATTAACGGAGAATTGACCAAAATCAAAGAGGACACTAAAAACATAATTGTTGACGTGACTGGAACTGATGAAAGAGCAGTTAACCAAGCATTAAACATCATTTGCTGTTCCTTTGCAGAAGTTGGAGGCCAGATTAGAAGCATGGAAGTCAGATATGAAGATAAAACTATTGTAACTCCTGATTTGACTCCGCAAGAGATGAACGTCCATGTTGATACTGCAAACAAATTAATTGGTGGAACCAGCTTAACTGCTGAAGACATTAAAGGATTATTATTAAAAGCACGTTTTGATGCTGAAATCATCGATGACAATGAAGTTAAGGCAATCATCCCATCCTACAGAGTGGATATATTGCATGAAGTTGATGTAGTTGAAAACATTGCAGTACAATACCACATCAACAGCATAGAAGCTAAACTACCTGAAATCAATACTGTTGCTTATGAAAACAACTGGTTTAAGGCTGAAAGTACAATTCGTGAAGTGATGATCGGTTTAGGATTCCAGGAAATAATGAGCTTAATGCTCACCAATGAGGAAGCGCACTATGAAAAGATGAATCAACCGGAAGAAGATCATGTTCAAGTGGCAAGGCCAATTACCATCGACAGAACTATGATCAGAACCAGTTTAATAAATTCTTTAATGGAATTTTTAGAGGACAACAAGCATGAAGACTTGCCTCAAAAAATATTTGAAATCGGTGATGTTTTATACTTGGATGAAACCAAAGAAAATAAAACAGTTTCCTCTAAAAAATTAGCTGCATTAATTTGCCACTCAACTGCTAACTTTACTGAAATCAAATCCGTTGTAACAAGCGTTTTAAGCAATTTAGGCTATTCAATGGAAATATCTGACAGTGAAAACAAGACCTTCATTGAAGGTAGGGTAGCTGATGTGGAAGGAGAATCACAATCAGGTACAATCAAAGGATTCTTCGGTGAAGTGTCACCTGAAGTAATTACCAATTTTACCTTAGATTATCCTGTAATAGCATTTGAAATTGAATTCATTAACAAATGAATTCATTAACTCTTTTTTTAATACCACAATTTTCTCATTTGAACTTCAGTTTGCGAGTAATTGCTCACAACAGGAGAAGCATCATAATTATTGAAAAGTAATATCAAAATTAATAATATAATTATAATAGCTATCAAAATTATTGTCCATTTCTTCAATTATTCACCAACCATTGTCAAAGTTACTGTTCTGCCATGTCTTGGCCCATCTAATTCTATGAAAAAAACTGATTGCCATGTGCCTAAGTCAAGCTTTCCATTCTTAATAGGTAAACATTCGCTTGAAGAAAGTAAAAATGATTTCAGGTGTGAGCTTGCATTATTATCAATTCTGTCATGTTGGTAGCTGAATTTGTCTGAAACCAGATTATCAAGCATGAATTCGAAATCGTTCAAAAGGCCAGACTCGTTTTCATTGACAACAATAGCTGAAGTTGAATGTCTTGAAAAAATTGAGATTATTCCAACATCAATATCAATCAGTTCATTAATCTTTGAGGTGATGTCAATGATTTCAAAGTTTTTATTAGTGTCAATTTTAAAAGAATAAGATTTTACTGTCATCAAGTATAAATTAAAAATTCATTATATAAAAAATAGTAAGAGATAAAATAATCTCTTTAATAATATTTCTTTTTGCGGTCAAAAGCCACATAAATAATAAATATTCCAATTAAAATTAGAACAATTTGTGGAAATATTGCAAATGCAATAGCTGGAATTACGCCTAACTCAGCAAGCAACCATAAAACGCCATAGATTACGATTAAAACCCCAAATATAATTGCAACTTTATAACCCAAATCTTTTAAATCATATAATGGCATTCCGCCACCACGAGGGATTGGCATAAAATCACCTATAATTCTTTGGTTCCGTCTTCTGTACCCACAATGACCTTATCAACCATTTGAGAGAATATGCCGTTTTCAACAACCCCTGGAATTGCGTTTAAGTCAATTTCCAAATGAGCTGGAGATTCAATCTTGTCGAATTTTGCGTCAATGACAAAGTTCCCGTTGTCAGTTATTACAGGACCGTCCTTTCTTTGAGCCATTCTGATTTCACAAGTTGCTCCCATATCTTCAAGAGCCTGCATGACCAATCTGGATGCATCAGGCAACACTTCAACAGGTACTGGGAAGTTGCCCAATTCTTCTACGCATTTGGATTCATCAACAATGACTATGAATTCTTTTGCAGCATAATCAACAATTTTTTCCTTAGTGTGTGCTGCACCCCCTCCTTTAATCAAATTAAATTCGGAGTCCACTTCATCAGCACCGTCGACAGATAAATCTATATCATGCTCTTCAAGAGTGGTAATTGGGATATTCCATTTTTTAGCAATTAATAATGATTGGAATGATGTCGGAATTCCTAAAACATTAATTCCCTCTTCTTTAATTCTCATACCTACTTTTTCTATGAAAAAATGAGTTGTTGAACCTGTTCCAAGTCCTAAAACCATACCATCTTTTACATATTCAGCAGCTTTATAACCTGCATTTTTTTTACTAGAACTGTTACTGCTAGCGCTTTTCATTATATCACAAATCCTAAAGTAAGTTTATTAAGTTTATAACCTTTTTTACATTCTTCCTTATGTTTTCCATCATTGTTTAAAACAATGCACTTATCATTTTCCATTAATCCGTCAGGGAAACATAAATCATGGAAATCACATTTTTCATCACAATCAGGAGCATTATATGTAAATGTTGATCCTTCAAAAATATTTTTGGAAGTTGTTAACAAGTCAATTTTAGCTCTATCAACTTCAACAGGAATTACAATACCTTCATCATGAATAGGGCATTTCTGTTCGTTGTCTCTTACATCGGTGACAATATATTTCCTATTGATTTCCAAGTTGCCAACACAAGATGATTTAAACCTGCAATTTTCACATTCATCAGCAGGTCCTAGAAAAACAAATTCCTGACCTTTTTTTGCTAAATCTTTTCCAATTAATGTTATCATTAAATCACCTCAGTTTTGTAAGCTAATTCATAAGCTGCGTCTTTTGAAATTCCATTATCTCCTAAAATTGTATATCTTTCAGGCCTGATTTCATGAGCCATTACCAAAGCATCAATTATTTCATCTTCACTAACGCCAATTTCTGCAGCAGTGGTCGGTGCTTGAACAGCCTTCAATGCATTTTGAATAGCCCTCCAATCACCACCATGAAGGTACATCATCATTATTGTACCTATACCACATTGCTCACCATGTAGTGCAGGATTATCCAGAATCTTATCCAACGCATGTGAGAACAGATGCTCTGATCCGCTGGCAGGTCGTGATGAGCCCGCTATGCTGATTGCCATTCCTCCACTGAACAGTGATTTCATGACAATACGTGCACTAGGTTCCAGATTTGGCTTGATGTTCGCAATATTGTCTGTAATCAAATGGGCAGACATTATTGATAAGGCAGCCGCTGATTCACTGAATGATTCATTTTTCAATCTATGTGCCAATTCCCAATCTTTGATTGCTGTAAAGTTTGAAATTAAATCAGCACATCCTGCTGCCAATAATCTGAAAGGGGATTGTGCAAGTATTTCTGAGTCTGCAATAACTGCAATCGGAGAGTGGGCAGTAACGGATATGGATGTATTAGGATTTTTTATTGATGCCAAAGGAGATACAATACCGTCATGTGAAGCAGTTGTTGGCATAGAAACAAAATAGACTCCCTGATTGAATGAGGATAACTTAGCCACATCAATGACTTTACCACCGCCAACACCCAAAACAGTAGTGTCATCGGTGATTAATTCTTCGACTTCAGAAATTGATTCTTCAGATGCATTATTAACTTTGATTACCTCATAATCAATATTATCCTTTTCAAGGCTTTCAATTACTGGTTTAGCACCTATATCATAAGTATGTTCCCCAGTTACAATTAAAATCTTCTTATCCAAATGTAGGGATGTGCAAATTTCCGCAGTATCCTTAATAACCCCAGGGTCAATGTAAACTTCACGAGGCATTTGTATTTTCCTATTGCTCATAATATCTCCTAAAATTTAATTATACATTCCTATATATTGCATTAGTAATTATAAATAACTTTCTTTTAAATAGATTTAATAGTCATTAAGAACAAATTAATTAATATTATAAAAAATTATTAGGTGATATGGTGGAAAATTTTGACGAATGGTTTCATGATATTTTAGAGCAAGCAAATATTACTGATTCAAGATATCCTATTAAAGGAATGGCTATATGGATGCCATATGGTTTTCAGATAAGGAAACACACAATGGCAATTATTAAAAAATTATTAGATAAGGACCACGAAGAAGTCCTATTCCCAATGCTCATTCCAGAAACAGAACTTGCAAAGGAAGGAATACATGTAAAAGGATTTGAAGATGAAGTATACTGGATTACAAAAGGCGGTCAGACTGAATTGAATGAACAACTAGCCTTAAGGCCAACCAGTGAAACCGCAATTTATCCTATGTATGCATTATGGATCAGGACACATATTGACTTACCAATCAAATATTATCAGATTGTAAATACATTCAGATATGAAACAAAACATACTAGGCCTTTAATTCGTGTAAGAGAGATAACCACATTTAAGGAAGCACATACTGCACACGCAACCAAAGAGGAATCCGATGAGCAAATCCAAGACTTCATTGAAATATATAAAGAGTTCTTTGACGATTTAGGAATTCCATATTTGATTTCCAAAAGACCTGAATGGGACAAGTTTCCTGGCGCAGACTACACCATGGCATTTGATGCAATCATGCCAAATGGAAAAACCTTGCAGGTTGGTACAATACACAATTTAGGCCAAACTTTTGCAAAAACATTCGACATTACCTTTGAAGATAAGGAGGGAGAACACAAATTAGTCTATCAAACCTGTGCAGGATTATCCGATAGAGTTATTGCAACAGTCATTGGAATACATGGGGATGACAAAGGTCTCAGATTACCGCCAAAAGTATCACCAAATCAAGTAACCATTATTCCAATTCTATTCAAAAAAGGAAAAGAAGAAGTTTTAGCTAAATGTGATGAAATCAAGGAACAATTAGAATCCAAAGGCTTGAGAGTGCAACTTGATGACAGAGACATCAGGCCAGGTAAAAAATTCAATGATTGGGAATTGAAAGGAACCCCTGTTAAACTCGAATTAGGTCCAAGAGACCTTGAAAACAACATCACAATAGCCATGCAAAGAGATGTTGAAGAAAAAATTGAACTTCCTTTAGATGATAATCTCGCAGATTCCGTAATTGAGTTATTGGATAAAACAACCGAAAACCTTTCATCCTCAGCTTGGAATTTCCAAGAGGAACATGTCAAATTCACTGAAGACATTGATGAAATTCCTGAACTTGTTGAAGCAGGCAATGTCGTTAAATTCTACTGGTGCGGCGATGAGGCAATCGGAAAAGAAATCGAAGAAAAAACAGGTTATGATATCCTAGGTATCCAGGAAGAAGTGTCTGAAGGCAAATGCATAGCAAGTGACAATGACGCTAAATACATTGCATTGATAGCTAAAACATACTAAGTGATTTTAATGGACGACATATATGCAATAATTCCCGTGAGTAAATTCAAAAATGCTAAAACTCGTTTATCTCCCTTTTTATCTGAAAAAGAAAGAGAAAAACTATTAAAAGTAATGCTTCAAGACGTTACTGATACCCTGAAAAAATATGTTGATAAAATATTCATCATCAGCAGGGATGAAGATGTATTAAGATACGCCGAAAGCCTTAATCTGGAAACCATTTTGGAAAATGAGGATTCCAATTTAAACAAAGCATTGACACAGGCAATGAAATACTGTAAAGGGAAAGCTAAAAAAATCATTATCGTTCCATCTGACGTTCCTTTAATCGGTAAAACAAATATTGCAATGTTAATTGAAGCGTCAAAAACATTAGATTTCATCATTGTTCCATCAAAAGGCGGTGGAACCAATATGATAATAATGAAACCAATGGGAATACATACCAAATTTGAAGGTTTCAGTTATAAAGAGCATGTTAAAGCAGCTGAAAGGAAAAAATTAAATCCTCAAGTACACGATTCACTATTCATGGCACTTGACGTCAACACTGCGGAAGATTTAGGTGAAATCATGATTCACGGTGAGAAAACCCACACCAGAAAATACCTAAAGGAACTTAAAGTGAATGTCGAGTCTTTCCGTGGAAGTGAAAGGCTAAAAGTAACAAGGAATGATTAGATGATTGTAATGTCCATTGCAGGAGTTGATCCTTCAGGAGGTGCGGGAGTCTTTGCTGATTTAAAGACATTTCAGGCCATTGGAGTTTATGGATGTGGGATTGTAACTGCACTTACTGCTCAAAATCCATTTAAATTCTTTTCAACACAACCGATTTCTCCAGAATACATCGAAGAGGAAATCGATTCCGTTTTGGATTCATATGAAATCGAATTTATAAAAACTGGAATGCTGTATTCCCCTGATATAATCAAATTGGTTTCTAAAAAAATTAAGGAATATGATTTAAAAGCAGTGGTTGACCCAGTTATGGTTGCAACTTCAGGAGGAGACCTGACAAAAGAAGACATTGCAATAGCCTTGAACAAATATCTGCTTCCAAAAGCTATCCTTACAACACCAAATATTGCAGAAGCAGAAAAATTAACCAATTTTGAAATTAAAACAAAAGAAGATGCGATAAAGGCCTCTAAAAAGATAAAATGTGATAATATCATAACTGGAGGTCACCTGGATGGCATCAATACAATCAATATTGACAACAACATCACCATAAAAAAACAAGAATTAATAAAAACAGAAAACCTGCATGGTACAGGTTGTAATTTGTCCTCCGCCATTGTAGCTTATCTTGCAAAAGGAAATGAATTGGAAAATTCTATTTTAAAATCTTTGGACTACGTGTACGAAGGTATAAAAAATGGAAATTATGGAACATTAATAGCTAAATTATAAGCTATTATTCTCCCATATCTAATTCGTCAACAATGGATTCCTGAAGAGCAATGAACTCTTTTGAATCTCTTTTTCTTGGCCTTTCGATATCTACTTCGACAATTCTGTTGATTCTTCCAGGATTTTTGTCAAGTATTACAATTTTATCTGCGAGATAAACTGCCTCATCAACATCGTGAGTAACAAAAACAATTGTATTTTCAAATCTTTTCCAAACTCCAATCAACTGCTCTTGAAGGTTATGCCTATTTTGCATATCCAATGCAGAAAACGGTTCATCCATAAGTAAGATTGGTGAATGATTAAGCAGGGACCTGATAATTGCAACCCTTTGTTTCATACCACCTGAAAGTTCGTGAGGATAGCTATCTTTAAAGTCAATTAATCCAACACTTGTGAGATATCTTTCTGCGGCAGCGATGTTTTCTTCTTTTGAACCTTTTTTTGTCATCTCCAAACCAAAAGTAACATTCTGAAGCACAGTCAACCATGGGAACAATGAATATTGTTGGAAAATAACTGCCCTGTCTCCGGACGGTTTTTTGACAACTTCCCCATTTGCAATAATTTCACCGGAGGTAGGTTGATCCAAACCTGCAATTAATCTTAAGAGAGTGGTTTTTCCACATCCGGATGGACCTAGAAGACAAACCAATTCTCCATCCTCAATTTTTAAATTAATATCCTTTAATACTGATAAATTTTTCTTTTTACCCTCAAAAGATTTATTAATATTTTTAATTTCAATTGCCATCTACTACACCTACCAGAATATTCTTTTTTCGGCCAATCCGAAAACATAATCTAAAATTAAACCAATTAAACCAATTACAATCATACCGACAACAGTTGTACCTGGATCAAAACGACTGGTAGCCTGTAAGATCATATATCCTAAACCAGAGCTTGAACCAATCATCTCTGCAGAAATGGTACACATTAAAGCGATACCTACACCCACTTTAAGTCCGGATACAATATTTGGGAAAACTGACGGTAAAACAACACGGGTGAGAACATTCCTATCACTGGCACCTAAAGTTTGAGCAGATTCAATCAAGACCTTATCTGTTCTTTTAACCCCATCAATTGTATAAACTAGAATCGGGAAAACACAACCCATAAAGATAATGAATATTGCAGGAACGGTTCCGATACCAAACCATAAAATAGAAAATGGAATCCATGCAATAGGTGGAATTGGCCTTAGAATACTTATTACAAAGCTGCATAAATCTTCCAATGTTTTATACCATCCAAGCAAAACACCTAAAGGTATTGCAACAACAGCCGCAAGAATCAAACCACCAAATACCTTAAATAATGAATCAATAGTATTTCTTAAAAGTTTTCCGGATACTATTAAATCCCAAGCAGAAGTGCAAACTTCAATTGGGCCAGGTAAAATATACGGATTTACTAAATGTAATCCTTCAGTAATTAAATACCAAAAAATAATTATAACAATTGGTAAAATTAATGAAATCAATATTTTTCTATAATTCTTATACATTAAATCACTTGACAAAAATTTTTATACACTAGTAATTATTAATTTAATAGTATAAAAACTTTAAAATATAATTGAAAAAAAGAAAAAAATTATGAAGCATCAGCTACTTCAATAGCTTCTACTTCAATATCATTTGTGAAATCTCTATCTTTTAAAACAGATTTAGTACTCATTGCACCAAATAACATTGTAGATAAGTTATGTACCAATGAAGATGTTGTCGGTGGAATGACACCTATTACACCTAAAACCAAAAGGGTACCGTTTACTGCTACAATATTTCTGTAGTTGGAATTGATTTTATCGAGCATTCCAACACTTAGTTTTCTAAGTGTTACAAGATCATATAAATCATCGGATAACAAGGATATGTCTGCCACTTCACGAGCAATATCAGATGAATGTTTCATTGAAACAGATACATCTGCTGCCGCAAGAGCAGGTGAATCATTGATACCGTCTCCAACCATAATGACAGTCTTTCCGTCAGCCTTAAGTTCTTCAACAATTCTTGATTTATCTTCTGGAAGCACTTGTGATCTATATTCTGTGATGCCCAATGCCTTAGCACCTGCCTTAGCACCGCTTTCACTGTCACCAGTAAGCATTATGACATTTTCAATACCTAATGATTTAAGTTCTTCAATGACATATTTCGCTTCTTCACGTACAGGATCATCAATACATATAAGACCTTCAAGTTTTCCATCAATAGCCAAGTAGACAACGGAATGTTCAGCTGCTTCTTTTTCAACTTTCTTCTCTTGAGCTTTGGTTAATTTAACATTTTCATCATCGAACAGGAAGTGTCTTGAACCAATAACAGCACGTTTACCATCATATTCAGTGACAATACCATGAGCTACAATGTATTCAACTTCACTGTGGTCTTCCTCATGTTTAAGGCCTTCTTCTTCAGCTTGTTTTACAATAGCTGTAGCGATACTGTGTGCAAAGTGTTCCTCTATACATGCTGCCATCCTTAAGATTTCATCACGTTTGTATCTTCTGGACATCGGAATGACTTCAACAACCTTAGGGGTTGCATTGGTCAAGGTTCCGGTCTTATCAAATACAATTGTATCAGCATTTGCATAAGCTTCAAGGAATTTACCTCCTTTAACCATCATTCTGTTATCAGATGCTTCACGCATTGCAGAAATTACAGATAATGGAGTGGTTAACTTGATTGCACATGAGAAATCAACCATCAATACAGATAATGCCTTGGATGCATTCCTAGTAAGTAAATAGGTTAAAGCTGTTGCAAGGAAACTGTATGGAACTATTGAATCTGCTAATTTTTCAGCCTTACTTTGAGTTTCAGCCTTAAGATCTTCTGAGTTTTCAATCAAATCAATAATCTTGTTCAATCTGGTCTCTTTGTTCATTGAGTAAACTTCAACAATGACATTTCCTTCTTCAATAACAGTACCCGCATGAACTGTTTTACCCTCTGATTTATGTACAGCTAATGGCTCTCCAGTCATGGAAGCCTCATTGACCATAGCTTCGCCGTCAACTACTTTACCATCCACAGGTATTACATCACCCATGTGAACTTTGATTTTATCTCCTTTTTCGATGTCTAAAGCAGAAACTTGTTTTTCTTCGCCATCTTCATCAACAAGCCATACTGTATCAATATTTAAAGCTAAACTATCTTTCAATGTACTTTTAGCTTTTTGTACAGTATAGTCTTCAAGTGCATCAGAAATGGATAACAGGAACATCATAGAACTTGCCGGAGCAAATTGTCTTTGCATTAAAGCACCAGCAACTGCAGCACCATCCAATAAAGCCACATCAACACGGAAGTCAGTTAAACTATCCAATCCTCCCAAAATATATTTGACAGAACGATATACAGTCAAAATATTTTTAATACGTAATGGTAAGAACCATCTTCCAAGTAACCTGTAACCAATCATTTTTGCCAATTTTAAATAAAAATCATCTGTTATCTCTTTTGAAACTTGAGTTTGTGTCGGTTCAGCTTCAAAAAGATCATCAAGTGTGATGCCATTTAAAATTGAAAAAATCTTTCGTTTGCTTTCAACTTCCCCATCATAGTATATCAATATACTACCGTTTCTGTGGGATGTATAAACATCATGAATAAAATCTTGTTCTAAAAGTAATGAAGCGAGGCCATATCCTTCTTCTTTAGTGAAAGCCCATTGGCCAGCGCGGACCCTTAAACGTGGTCCATTATCATGCATTACTTTATATTTCATATTATGACCTTAAATAATAGAAAAAATCAGTTTATTCTTTTGCTTCGATGTAAATCTCTTTTTTGTCTTCTTCATGAGCATCGACAACAATGTCTTCAGCATTTTCTTTCATGTCTTGGAAGCATTCTTCAGCGTCTTTTTTAGCAGACATGACTTGGGCCATACCTTTGGTTGCAGCATCTTTAACTGTTTTGGATTCTAATATTTTTTTACCTACAAGAGCAGTTGCAATACCTGCTGCAAAAATTAATGCATGTTTATGTTCTACACAAGTGTTAACAATATCTTCACGTTTCATTTCAATACCATCCTTTTAATTATTTAAACTAATCGTGAAGTCAATAATAATACTTCAACGATACTAATTTATCTTTTTTGATATATTTAAATTTTAGGTAAACCTAAAATTCAAGTTTTTATCACTGGAAACAAAACATTCTCCCGCTCAGCATAGAAGATATTTGAACCTGATCTCAAAACTTATGCAAACCTAAAAACAATCATTGATTTACATAAGCCATCTGACATATACTATTAACTAATTCATTATATTTAAAGTATTCGTTTTTTAAAGCTTTTTTAGGCCAAACAAAGAATTTTTATTTAGTTAAACTAAAAAATAATTTACGTACATCAAAATAAAATTTAGGATATCAAAAAAATCAGAAAAAATAGCATAACAAATAAAGGTAATAAATTAAGCCAGTCAAAGGTGTGTGTACTTGAGGTAAAATCATGTAAAAAAAACATGAAGTGACGGACAAAATTTAAAACCTCTATTGGTATAAGTTTTGATTATACAAATAAATTATAACTATTTTCTTATATTTAAATTAATTGATTTAATGTTCAGTCATGCCTAAAAAAGATGTAAAAAAGTTTAGACAGTCCTAAAAATATATTAAAAATAGTGAATAAAATTTAGTTTTGCCTAAAAAAAAGTTTGATAAAACTTAAAAAAAATCTTAAAAACAATATGAAATAATTAAGGAAAAAAATTTTAAAATGTTAAATTATAGGCGAACCTGTGTTAAACAGCGAGTTGGACAAATCATCACACATCTCAGACATTGTGTACATCGCCTATTGTTCAAAGTCCAAGTTTGATTATGGCGACTTACGGTTATCGCATTTGCATGACATGCAAATTCACATTTGCCACACAAATTACATTTTTTAATGTCCACACCTACACGCCAGCGAGCCTTATGCTTACTAGCCAATAATTCTGAAAAAACAAATTTACCAATTTCAAGTCCAATTGATGAACCGCCATGCCTATGCCTCAAATACAACCCCTCTAACTATTTGTTAATTATTATTTTATTAATAGTACAATATAAATATTTTGGCACACCTAAATTTTTAAAGATAACATTAAATAATATTAACATAGAAATATTGTTAAAAAAAGAAACTGGTGAAAAATTGAACATAAATGAAAAATTCTTCTCAAGAATCGGGTTTAATTACTTAATATATGCAATTGCGACAATAGCAATCCAATTTGTGATATTAAATCTTCTTGGAATCATAGACATCAATTTATTAAATGATTTTAATGTTAAAACAATAACAAGTGCAATCTGCAATTACATATTGCCATTTCCACTCTTATTTTGGCTAATGAATAAATTGGACTCTGAAAAGCTTGAACAGAAATCCCTGAACATCAAAACGTTCCTGCTATATCTCTGCATTACATTCACATTAATGTGGATTGGAAACCTCATTGGGCTTGCAATAACAGCCGCAATAGGAAACGTGATCCAGTCAGACATCGCAAATCCCGTTCAAACATTAATCAACAATACTGACATTTGGCTAAACCTTATAATAATAAGTATCATAGGACCAATTTTTGAAGAAATATTTTTCAGAAAGTTATTGATCGACAGAACCATCAAATATGGTGCAAAGGTTTCAATAATAGTATCAGCACTACTGTTCGGGTTCATGCACGGCAATGTTAATCAGTTCTTTTATGCATTCCTGATGGGAGGATTTTTTGCATATGTCTACATCAAAACAGGAAAAATCATTTACACAATCATCTTACACCTGTCAGTTAACTTAATGGGTTCTGTTGTCAGCCTGTTTGTCATTGAAAGTGCAAATGCAATAGTTCAAAACACTCCCACACCTTTTGACATAGGTATCGTATTGATTTATGTATTAATATTACTTGCAATGCTTTTATTCGGATTGATTGGGCTCAGCAAATACAAACAAGCTAATGTAGAAGAATATGTTCCAAAAATAAACTTAGAAAAACCTCTGAAGACAATAATCATTAATCCGGGAATGTTATGCTTTATCGGATTTTGCATATTAGAGATGATATATGTAATAATCGCAATATAATCAACATAGCCTCAGATAAGTCAAAAATAGATTGTTAATATTTAAAAAAATAGAAATGTGAAGTTAGGTCATGTCCTAACTTTCAATATTATTTGTTCGAATTAAAAACAAATGAAAAATAAGCATTCAAATCCTAATAAGAGATTTTAAGCTTTATCTTCTCTTTCTTCTTCAATAGCTTCTGTAACGCTATTTAAAATTTGAAGTGATTTGGAAAATGCAGGCATACCGGAAGTTAATAAGACAACTCTTAAAACATCAACAATTTCCTCTTTGGTAATGCCCAATACTTCAATTGCACTTCTTATCTGTTTTTTGGTAGCTCTTGGATCTGCACGGGAAGCTGTGATACCAATAGCTATTAACTTTTGAGTTTTGTAATCTAAAACTTTACCGTCCCACACAGTCTCGTTAATGTTGGATACTAAATCAAATAAGTCAGGATGACTATCTTTTAGCTCCCTTATACCTTTTCCGTAATATACATCGCCTTTCATATAACTCTCTCCAAATTATAATTAATTAATAGTTTAATTTTTAAATTATATATAAATAGCTATCCAAACTAGTAATTACAACTACAATTTCTATAATGGAACCCAACCGTTAATGCTAAATAGACATCATATGCTATTACTTAACATTTATGAACTCTAAAGAATAGATGTAGAAATACAAGTAAACCAACCTCATGAATTCATATAAACAATAGAAAAATTTTATATCTATGAACTAATATACAAATTAATAGAATTCTAAATTTATGATTTTAATAAATCGGATTCTAATTTAATGCAATTAATAGTCCTATGGTGTAATGGCAATCATGCGAGTCTCTGGAACTTGTGACTCCGGTTCGACTCCGGATAGGACTACTCCATTATTTTTTTGAAAAAAACAAAATAGTTTACGATATCAAATGATATAACATTTGTATAAAATTTTTGTAAAGAACGTTTTCAATGGGACCAGTAGCTCGGTCTGGCAGAACACTTGGATTTTAACCTTGTTGTTGCGGTGCAATTCCCGTCGGACACCCTTTCTAATTTTGAAAAACTTTGATTTAAGAACTGATTAAACGACATAATATGATTTGTAACATTAACAAACTTCGATTATTTGCAATACAATCGCATTAATAAAATGTTTGTGACATTAAATTATATAACCTGTTGAAACACAAGAAAATAATAGTTATAACTTAAATCGAAATCCTTTTAGTGATAAAATGAACATCAAAAGCATAATTGGGAAAAATGTAATTGACAAAAGAGCTGAAAAAATCGGTAAAATAGAAGACATGGATTTGAATACCGAAACCGGTAAAATCAATAGCGTGTTAATTGATTTGAAAAAGAATGTTCGCAGCCAGGGAAAAATCATAGTTGAATTTAAAGATGTGACTGCAATAGGAGAATATGTTTTCATAGATATAGAAGTTGAATAGGAATGTTATTTGGTTACTGAAACATTCCCCTCATATGTACAACCCTGATACTTGCCATTGCCTGCAAATGTGAAATCACTATAACAATTAACATCACCAGAACCGGATTCCACGTTAAGAATTTTGAATTCCCCATTTTCATCGGTTGTTACATTAACAGTCTCATGATTTGGAGTCTGATAGGAAACTGTCTGGTTTGCAACACCATAACTGTAAGCGTCCATCAATATACCTGCAAATGATCCGTTTTCGGGAACTTCAGTTTCATTAATAATCATGGCGGTAGCAACATCATTGTTGAATTGGTAAAAAAACACTCCAGCACATACAACCAATGCAACTAATAAAATTATTAAATAATAGCTTTTCCTCTCCATTATTTTCACCTTATGGATATATTGGAAAATACCTAAAATAAAGTTAACTTAATTTTTTTCAAGAATAGCTTGACGAACCTTGTCAACTGCAATCTGTTTTTTTGCAGGAAAAGCAGCAATCTTAACTTTAAGGTGAATTGCATCCCCTTTATCAAGAATTGTCCATTTTTCATCTAGAGCGTCAGCTTTATCAAATCTTAAAAACCAGTTACCCTTTTCATCCATCTTACGCTCTAAATCTGCATTTAATTTGTCTAAATCTGTCCATTCAAGGAGTGTATTAAAAAAAGTCTTTGTGTATCTTTTCTTTGATACGACACCAGATAAAATTATTATTTTATCTTCAAGTAATCCTTCAGCCTCTTCAGCCTCGATTTCGGCTTCGGGAAGTAAATTTAAAATAGCCTGAGTAATCTCATCTATGCTCTCATTTTCATAAACGAAAGCTCTGAACTTAATATTATGAATCATTTTAATCAAAAAAAAGGAATGAAGAAAATTTATAATTTTCTTCTTCTAGCTTGTTCTGAGCCTTTTCCTTTAGATTTGATTCCACGTCCTTTGTTACCAGCACTGGTTAAGCCTCTGAGAGCTCTGTTAGTGTGTTTTTTGGAGCAAATCCAATTGATTTTTTTA
>Ga0256404_1001887_pt1 | contig 48389 bp, 33 predicted proteins | sample RumenRJG_01DNA_FD_185990 | JGI IMG/M metagenome (GOLD analysis project Ga0256404, IMG submission 185990) | Bovine rumen microbial communities from Lethbridge, Alberta, Canada - RJG_01 | ecosystem: Host-associated > Mammals > Digestive system > Stomach > Rumen | place: Canada: Alberta | collected... | reverse complement strand
GTCGTACTGCTTACCAACAATTTTGAATTCAGTGCATTCATAAAAAACCATGATATATGGTGGAAGAAATCCCAGAGAAAAGAATCCCCCAAGCGCCACCAGAACCTTCTCTTTTTGATTAGGGGGGGCTTGCTTTTCGAAAAATAGACCCCGATGCCTATGTTTACTGGGCTTCGGGGAACTTTTGCATGACATTTTTAGTTTTACCGGACAGCAATAGAATATAATAGAGGAGCGCGGCGATAGCTGGGAGGGCCGCTGCCCTCAGCGGCCGCATGCCCGAAAGGGCAAAGCGCGAAGTAATATGCGAGGCAAGTGACTTACGAAAGAAGGAGCGGCGCATTGCGCAATAGACCCTTCAATACCTTATGCGGCGGCGAAGCGGGCCGCGCTGCAACGGCCCTCCCAGCTAACGCGGCCCAAAAGTATGCCCTCGCACACCTGCTTCGCTACTATATCTTCGCGATACGAAACAACTGGCGCTGCTCCGCTTATCGGAAGAAGCCATTCCCCACACTTCAAAAACCGTCCCGCATGCTGTGTTACTCACATAGGACCTGAGGAGAAATACGTTTGAGGTAGTTGAAAACGTCTCAAATGTAATTTCACCCTTTCGGGGGCGCTGATTTTTAGTTATTTACACAGGCTCCAAAACCGCCCTTTCCGGGGCCGTGAAAGCGTGTGTCAGGCGCGCATCCCGAAGGGGCGAATTCCGTTTGTTATATTGGCTGCAGCGGTCGCAATACAAAAAGGCCAGCGGCCGGGGTATTAGCCTGAATGATAGAGGATTTGCCCCGAATGAAGCTGGGATTTCTCCCGGCATTTCAAAGAATACAAACAGAATACGGGCGCGGAGGCATGAGTCCGCGCCCGTATTGTTCAGAGGTCGCCCACTGCGGTGCTCTCGGCAGAAGGCTTTCCTACGAGCAGGATAAACGGTTCACCGGCGGCGAAGGAGTCCTTACGTTGCAGGTAGACGGTGGGGGTAAGCTTTGGTATCCAGGCTATCGTGTAGGCTTTCATGTCGGCGTTGCGGGCGCTGATACCCTCGGCAGCGAAAGGCAGGCACATTATGGATATACTGTTTTGCGGCACGGGTATCTCAATATTGTCGAGCTCACTGTCTACGGCCTGCAGGGCCCATGCGGCCGATGTGGCAGCACCGCCTGCGCCGCCGGCGGGAAAGGCGTCAGATTGGGGGCAGCGCATCATGCCCGTGGGGAAAGGCAAATCCTATGGGCGGACGGGCCGAACCGAGAATCCGACGTTGCGGTAGCTGGCGCCCCAGTCGTGAGCGCCCGAATTGAAGTACAGGCCGAGGGCGTTGCCGCTGTCGCCCGAGAGCGAACTCGACCAGAAGCTGCCCCAGCTGCCAGCAAAGTTGAGCTCGGAACTGGGACGGTAGCCGGCGGCAGGCAGGAAGATGGAGTTGCCGTTCGTGCCTTTCACTTCGTAGCCGTTCTTGCCATCCTGCGTGGTCCACGTCCAGGTGCAGTTGTCTAAAAGTTCCCTGATTTCGTCCGAGGTCGGCATGCGCCACGGCGAGCCGAGCTTGGCGGTGGCTGCGTCATCGGCCGCTTCGAGGGTGGTCTTGCCGTCGCCGATGAAGGTGCCGTCGGAATCATACCAGATGCCTTTGGTCTGACGGTCGCCGACGGTGTACTTCGTGATGTGCGTCCAGCCGGACTGGCCGGTCTGCATCCACTTGTAGGTCGCCCATATGTATTTCTCCTTGGGCTCGGTCTCACCCCATGCGTAGTAGTCGCCGTAGTCGGAAGGCTTCGAAGCGCCGAGGTTCTTTGTCGCCCATTTGATGCCGCTTGGCAGACCGAGGTCGACGTAGTCCTGCGCCTGTGCCGAGGTGGGCAGGGCGATGATTGCGATGAACAGCGCGGCTATCGCCACGAGCGTGTTCCGGAGTAATTGCTTTTTCATATTGTTTGTGATTTTGTGATTGTTATTACCTTATATTATATGTCATAGGTAGAGAGAGAATAAGTTCACGAGCCATTGCCAGAAGGTGTGGCGGGGTGGCTTGCTGTGGGGCGGCTCACGTCCCGTGCCCTCGGGCGGCGGATTCTCGGGATGTGGGTTGCCCTCGGTGTTCAGTCCACGCCGCTCGAACTCGATGTCGATCATCTGGCGAACGGTGTCGAGCAGCTCGAAGCGGTCTTCAGCGAACTGCATGTTGCGTCGCTGCCGTTCGGTGAGTTTCTTTTTGCTCTGCTGTTTCATACGTTTATAATTTGAATTGTCGTCGGATGATTCCAAGCAAAATTAAGGGTGAAGGGGGCGAACAGACCTTGCAAATCCTGCCAAAATTCTTGCATCATCGGACATTCTGCATTTTGCCCATCTTGCATCATCGGACATTTTGCGCTTATAACAGACTGTGTATAAATGAATTGCACTGACATATTTGCCAATATTGACAATTGGGGGATTTTGAGGAGAAAAGAGGTTGGCAGGGTGTTTATTCATAAGATTCTGACCACACGCAATGCGACTCTGAAAAGCAGGAACAGGGCTTTCGCTACCTATTCTGTCTGAAGTAGACCCTATTTCGGTAATGATTTTAGTTAATTTCTTTCTCTTTTTGGTTGCGTTTTCATAATTAAAAATCGTAACTTTGTACGCAAATCATTCCTGAACGGCAATCATATTAGGTTCATCCGACATTTGAAGTGATGCGGCAATCGTGTAGGGCATAAAGTCGCAGTTTGAAATAGTATTCATCCCTAAAGCCATAGGCATTTCTCTTCATAACTTTTATCTTGTTATTGATGCCCTCAACTTGACCCGTAGATATATGGTAATCGTACCATGCAAGTATGCCTGTACGGAAAGCCTGGATTGTATTTGCCATTGTCATTAATTGCCTCACCCCACTATCCCTGGCCTGCTGGACCCAATCCTGCATAACCTTTTGGGCTGATTCCTTATCAACTTGTTTCCAGATCTCATGGAGCTGCTCTTTCAGATAATATGCCTGTGAGAGGGGCTTATTCATTTCCAAGGCGTTGTCAAGCCTTGTCTTGTACTTTTCATCATAGATGTCCGCCCCATTACGTAGCAGCAGGTACCGCGTTCCTTTCAATATATTGCGTTTGTTGGTATCTTTCTCTATGCTGTATAGTCCCCTTCGTATATCATCCAACTTATCATTCATGAGTTTGACCAGATGAAAATGATCAAAGATATGGACCGCATTCGGACAATTTTTGGGTTCATCCGGAATGTGGAGTGATAGATTAAAGTAAAGGCAAAAAGAAAACTGCCGAACATATTGTATATTTGGATGACAATTAAAAAAGTACAATTATGGACAGCAGTCTTCTATATCATGCGTGGGGCCTTCGCGGCTACAAATGCACCCGTACGGAATACAAAGATAATAATATTATTTTGCATGTTGAAGCAAAGAAGCGTCCCAGAGTCTGCCCCAAATGCGGGTGCAATCATTTGGTGAAGAACGGTTACCGTATCCGCGACTTTTTAGGCCTTCCAATCGGAGCCAAGAAAGTGATAATACGCATGAAAGTTCAACGCTACAAATGCGAAAACAAGGATTGCGATTATGACCAGCAAGAGAAGATTCGCTTTGCTCGGGGTAGTTGTAGCTATACTCGTCGCTTCGCCAATTACGTGATATCCCTGCTTAAAGATATGACATTGAAAGCCACTGCAGAACTCTTAGGTGTCTCATGGGATACAATCAAAGACATTCATGTCCGGTATTTGAAAAACAAATACTCTCCTCCATCGCTGAAAGGTGTCGACTGCATAGGCATAGATGAATTTGCTGTCAAAAAAGGATATGTATACAAGACCATAGTCGTAGACCTGAAGAGCGGACGTATCATATATGTAGGCAATGGCAAAGGCGCTGATGCATTGAAGGGCTTCTGGAAACGGGTGAAACGCAATCGCATTGATATAAAATATATTGCAACGGATTTCTCATCGGCATATACCTCATCTATATTTGAAATTTCTGTTCGTCGGGCCAGATGTTTGCCGCTGACTTCTTTCAGATTCCACCTCGCGATGGACACCCTTGTCTCTCTGGCTGGACAGTTCCCACTACTAGGGTCTGTTAGGGACTCGCACCCATTAGCTGATATACATGCTAGTCAAACAAAGCAATCATCCCGGGACATGAGATTTGTCCCGGGATGATTGTAAGTTATTCGGGTTGCAATAACCCGATTTGAGTTGGTTATTTCACAAGTTTTTTCTTGCCGCCTATGATATAAATGCCTTTCTTCAAGCCGTCAACAGCCTTAAGTGGTTTGACGTTTTTCTTGACAAGTACGCCGTCTATCGTATATACATTCACAACTTCGGTAGTGGGCGATGTTATCACCGTTTTGCAGCCGTTGAGTGTTTCAGATGTGGTTATGACGAGGTCAACACTTGCTTCGGGATTGTTGACAACCTTTCCGGGGTCAATGTAACCGGAACGTCCGTCGAAGAATTTGCTGCCTGTGGTGGATTTTAATGCTCCGTCTTGGAAATATCCCATGCCTTCAGTTTTAATTGTGAAGCCTTCGAGCGTTCCTACCAGTCCGTTTGCCGTAACTGCTGCTGTATCTACAACATCTGTCGGGACATTGAACTGCACTTGTACGTTAGGATGTTCACTGCTCTCGTAGTCGCCGGCTACAAGAATCATCGGCTCACCTGCTTCGAAGTCATCCTTACGGGTTAGTTCAAGTCTTGTACCGTCTTCGGTGATTTCGAGATTCTTCACGGCGTATGTCTTGAATTCATCACCGTTTAGCGCATTGATAGAACCGCTTCCTTTTGTAGCCCATGGCAGTGTAACAACTGAAATACTGTTGCCTGTGAAGTAATTGAACTGTAAGATTTCATCTTCTCCCACTTCTTCAAATCTCCATGACTGCTGATGGTCTCCGTTTGCGGGGTAATTGAGCACAAGGAATCTTGAACCATCGGCTTTAAGGTTATTGAAAGGATCATCAACATTGGTTTGGCGCATTCTGAAGCCGCCGTTGCCTCCGTAGAAATATACTTTGTAAATTCCGGGAGTATGACTCATCAACGGCGCAAGGTCTGCTCCCTTGCCACGGTACTCACCTAAATACTGACCTGTACCCATGCTTTGGATGTAGTAAGCACCCTCTTCTTCTTTGGCAGGTACAAATCGCCAAATGGCATAGGGATCGGATGCGTAGCTAAACATATCTTTCTGATATGTTCCTATGTGCATGTTGTCTCCAACGGATGTGGAAGCAAGAAAAACGGGTTGGTCGGCACCGTATGCTCTTGTTGTATTGCTTACAATGTTGTACCACTTATTAGGTTGCGGCATTGTTACATGCGAAATAAGTTCATCGTAAGCATCGTTCAACTTCTTGAGATTGCTTGCGGGACTGTTCTGTGGCGCATTGGAGTTATAATCGTTGTAAGCTTCGGAAATTGCGTTCCAGAAATTATCTATCGCGTCCTGACTGTCTACAAATCCGAGTCCTTCGCCAACTTCTGCGTTTGTTGCTATTTCGTCCAATCGCGGATAAAGGGCTTCGAACTCACTACCGCCTGCATTTTCTTCTACAAATTTATTGTACGCCGCCAATAGTCTGTCATATGAAGCCTGAGTAGCCGTTCCGTTAAGATATTGCGGCGTTGCTTCCTGAATGGCAGCGAAAAGTTCCGCAGCAAAAGCCTTATTCCAGCTCTGAGAAATCACAGATGTTTCTTCCACACCTGTTACACGATATAAATTAAACTCTGCATATTCGTGCATTTGGTGTCCGCCGCCAACAATATATGCAGCTCCGTCCGCGCCAATATTGACTTGCGTTATGAAACGAACGTATTTATATCCGCCAATTCCCGTAACGATATAATGAAGTGAGTCGGTGTATAAATTTCTTAGGTTATACTCTCCATTATTCGTTAGATCTTTTTCCTTGTAATCGTAAAGAGTTGTCCAGCTAACGGCATCGTTAGAAACCTGTATTCTCATTTTTACGGGAACTCTGTGCCAAGTGCCGTTTTGACGCATAACATAGTTTACCTGAACCGTGTCGGGGAAACCGGATTCGTCATAAATACGAAGGTAATGGGGATTGTTCGGATCTTGCTCGGAAGCTATTCCTTCCCAAGTGGAATTCCAGAAAGTATTCTTGTCTCCGTCAATAAGATTCTGGAGATTCGCTCCCTCATTAGGACTCCAGTTGTTTGCATAAATCTGATCTACACTCTTTATTATAGGTTGGTCGCTAATAGCATAGTTGGTTTTTGAATTATAAACGGCGCGAGCTTCTTCGTAAAGCGTCTGCATCTTAATGTTAAGTTCATTGTCGCTTTCATTGGCTATCAGGCTCTGCGCATCTGCATCGTCTACTTGTTCAAGACTCCAAGAAGTGTCGCTATCCTCACCTTGCGAGTTCCAGATTATAAGATAACTGCCTTCCTGATTCAAACCTTTGGAATGATTTGCCGGAACATAGGCAAAACCTTCTATAAGTTCGTTATAAATATTCCACTTTCCGTTCGGCTTTATGATATTGAATTTTTGTTTCACCTCGGGTTGGTCAGAGAAATAGACTATTGCGGCATTAACAGCCGAAGAAGCATTGTTTATATACATACCGTTCTTCGCGTTTTGCACCGTATATCCGCCTTCCACGTTTGTAATTTTCCAAAGTTGCGCAGAAGTTTTCTGATAATAGCTCCATCCCGGTCTTTCATCACTATATGCCGAGAAATATACATCGTTGTAATTATTATCAAACACATTATATTTGGAACGTATGCGATAATATCCGTCGGGAATAGTATTTACCGCTTTCTTGAAAGCCTCGCCCAAAGTAACAAGGTCTTGCGTAGCAGATTTCATCTCTTCGTCCGTAGCTTCCGTGCCGTTTACAAACTCACGTGCCACACTGATTGCCTCATTCAGTTCATCGATTTGTTCTTGAGAGTGAGGTTTTCCTATTTCCGGTCCGACTTCCGCGCCGTCTGTAATGTTTTCATATTTCGCAAGAGCAATAGTAAGGTTGACGCGAGCCTTAGAAGCTTCGGCTTCCGCAAGTTGTTCGTCCGTTACAGGCACAATTCTCCACGCACCTTCGCCGCTAACACCCTTATCTGTCCAGTTTGCAATAGGACCTGAGGTATTTTCTCCCGCACCATGCCCCTGCACGTTATAAGTCCAGCCGGCACCGAGACTATGAATAATAAATTGTCCGTTGGGTGCGAGACGTTGAATGATCTGTGCCGTTTCAAAATTATCGCTCATGATAAGCGGAGCATCCGTTCCGTCAACAGTTTTATTATGATTTATGTACTGACCGGTTGCAAGGCTGCGTATTGAATAACCTTTGTCTTCGAGTTTTTTTATCTCCCACATGTGAAGCAGAGAATTCTCTTGTTTTTTCCAACCCGGCTGATTGTCCGTTCGCGGTGCATACCAAGACATAATGTCCTTGTTGTTAAACACGGAATAAGCCGACTGTATGAAATAAGTACCGTCCGTCAAAGGATTTATTGCCCCTACAATGGCTTTGTATGCAAGTTTAAGCCTTTGCAACATCTGATTCATTTCCTCATCTGTGGCAGAAGGATTGCCAAGCAACTGCAAAGCATCGTTGTAAGCATTGTAATATTCGTTATATGCGGCTTCGTCTCCCACACATCCGGGAGCGTTTGAAAACACAAAGTCATCGGGAACATAAGTCAAAGCATCCACATACTCCTGAAGTGTACTTCCCACTTTTGCCGTGCCGATATGAAGATTGCGTACCTTTATTTCCACGCCCGAAGTCGTGCAAAAATCCATACGCATGCAGTCTCCCACTTTTCCCCAGCCGTTCATGGCTATGTATTCCTCTAACGAGAGATTGAACAATGCCCATTCTCCTTCTTTTGTAGCAGGAAGTCTCAAATTTTTTATGGAATTTCCTTCCGAAAGGGGGTTGGGGAAGAAAATTTGAAAGTCACTGATGTCGGTTGTACAACTGTATTCAAACGAAACTACGTTGGAATCAGCAGGGAGTGCCGTTTCAAAAACATTTGTAAATACATACGGATCACCTCCCGTGGTAGTAAAGGTGTACTCTTTCGTTGTTTCGTCATAAGACATCTCGATTTGGTTCATGTTACCGGTAACAAAAACCGGATTAACGGTAGTGTTATCACCGCCACTCTCTTGTGCCACTGCCTTTAACTGCGGAAGCAGAAAAAGCAACAATAGCAACGCATTAAACTTTAGGTTTAAATGTTTCATGGGTTGTTGTTTTTGGATAGTTAAACTTATTGTTTCTTTAGCATTTATTGATTCATGGTATTTTTTCGCCACAAATATAACAAAAAGACAACATACACCCAACAATTATCAAAAAATAAATAACACCACATACATTTTTATTTTTTATCATCCCGTTTTTGCCCCTCGTCAGGGGCAATTTTGACCTTAGATATAGGATATACTTTTATAGCTGGGAGGACCGCTGCCTCTGCGGTCGCCAGCCGCCGCATAAGAACGTGCGCGAAGAGGCGCGCAATATACATTCGGAACACTTTAGCTGGGCGGGCCTCCGCGAAAAGCATAGAATGGCATGACATGCGATGTGTTATTCTGTTTATTATGCAGCCTTTACATCGCAAATTACTTCGTGCTTTGCCATATTGGGCATGCGGCCGCGTTGCAGCGGCCCTCCCAGTTAATGCGGCGCAAAGTCCTTATCGCATCTCGTCGCGCTATTCCCTATGCGATGGTACGGGCCGCGTTGCAGCGGCCCTCCCAGTTAGCGCCGCGCTTATTGATTCTCCTTGCTCGCAATCGAGGCGTCTCCAGAGGCGATTTTTCACCCTTTGTATCTACGTGATTTTCAGTGCCCTCAGAAGGCCCAAACTACATTTGAGACGTTTTAGAACATCTCAAATGTAGTTTTCCTCAGGTCCTATGTGAGTATCCGCGCATGCGGGAGCATTTTTCGAGCGTGTGGAAATCGTCGCCCGCAAAAAGTGAATCACTCATCTCTCATACATTCCGGTGCGCATCCGCGGCGGAGCATTCTTACGCGCGCGGGGATACATATATATAAGGTGCGGAATCCTGCCGGGAAGATCTGTTCCTTATTTATGAGGGCCGCAGCCTGATTTTCCGGACAGCAATGGTTTTGAAACAAGTGACCTGCTATTTAAGCTACCGTCTGAATCCGCGTAAAGAGTTGTAACTAAGGCGCATGAGAGAACACAGGAAGCGCCTACGCCGGAGCATTCCGGGCTCCGCGTGAATGCCTCAGGCCGTGCCCGGGAAGGGCCGCGAAAAAAAATCGTAAAATTTTCCCCAAAAAATTTGGTAGATATGAAAAATCACAATACTTTTGCAGTGTACTAATAAAGTAGTACAGTAAAACAGTTAAAGCACTGAGAATACGAACTAAAAGATAAAAACGAACTATCATGATCGACATCAACAAGGTTTACTTCGGCTATTCAGGGCGCGCCGATCTCTACAAGGGCATCGACATATCGCTGCCGCAGGGAAGTGTGTACGGATTGCTGGGGCGCAACGGGTCGGGCAAGACCACGCTGCTGTACCTCATCGCGGGGCTGCTCAGGCCGCGCAGCGGGCGGATCACATTCATGGGCAACGACACGCTGCGGCGCGAACCGCTCACACTGGGCAACATGTTCTTCATACCGGAAGAGCTGTCGCTGCCCAAGTGCAGCTTCCGCAAGTATGTCAAGCGCTACGCGGCGTTCTACCCGCGATTCAGCGAGGAGATGCTAAGAGCAGCGCTGGACGAGTTCAACATGCCGGTCGATGTGTCCCTCAGCGAACTCTCGATGGGCAACAGGAAGAAGGCGTACGTATGCTTCGCGCTGGCCACGAACGTGAGTCTGCTGCTGATGGACGAGCCGACCAACGGGCTGGACATCCCCTCCAAGGCACAGTTTCGCCGCGCTGTGGCGCGCATCATGAGCGACGACAGGAGTGTGATCATCTCGACCCATCAGGTCAGGGACATAGACACGCTGCTGGACCACCTGCTCATCATCGACAGCGGCCGCATGCTGCTCAATGCCTCGACCGCAGAGGTGTGCTCGCATCTGGCCTTTGAGGAGTGCGGCGCCGGAGAAAGCATGCCCGGCGCGCTCTACGAGGAGCTCTCGGCCCATGGCAAGAAGGTGATAGTGCCCAACGTCGACGGCCGAGAGACGCAGCTCGACCTGGAGACCCTGTTCAACGCCGTGGTCAGCGGGAAAGTGAAGATAGAGAAAGAGGCGGACGACGAAGAAGAGGCAAAAAACTGAAGTAATAGGAGGACTCGAGATTATGGAAAGCAAGAATAACGGCGAGATGAACGGAGTGAACAGATTCTCGTGGCAGAGAGTGGGCAGACTGATGAGGATAGGGGCTATGCAGCCCGAGGCGCGTGTATCGATAAGGGCGGCCGTCATCTCCATATTAGTATTGTGCGTGCTCAACTGGATGACGGAAATCGGCGAAGGCGATCCTTTCAGCGTCTATGCGAGCCTCGTGTGGCACAGCCTCCCATTGCTGAGCCTGCTGGTAGGCACTATAGGACTCTCGGTAAGCATGTCGTCGCTGGGCGGCAAGGGTATGAGGGTGAACAGCATCATGATTCCGGCCAGGCGCAGCGAGAAGTTTATCGCCAGGGTGGCCGTGTCGCTCATCGGCAGCGTGGGGACACTGCTGGTGTTAGCTGCTATATTTATAGGAGTGTTCTCGCTGCTGAGCGTGCTCTTTGACCCGGCGGGCAGCCTGGACGGCTGCTTCGCCGTGACCGACACATCGACAAGGAGGCTGATAGTGGTGAACGTCAGCGGGGCGGAGGACTTCAAGTTCAGCGTCATGAGCCAAGCCTTCATTCTGACAGGGCTGACGGTGTTCACGCTGGCGGCGTTTCTGCTGGGCAGCGTGCTGTGGAAGGGGGCCAGCTGGCCCGCTACGATGGCCTGCATCGTAGCGTTCTCCATACTGTGCGGTATAGCAATAGATGCAATAATACCCGAGTCGCACACGGCAGAGCAAGTAAAGGCCCTGTTCGAGCCCGCGGCGAGCGCGGTGTACGGCGGCGGGCTACTGGCTCTCGCCTCACTCATGATATGGGCGGCCTACAGGCTCTTTGCCCGCATGCAGGCCGTGAAGCCCAAGCTGGCATCCATACTGCGCCTCCCTCGGAGGGGTTAAATAAATATATCAACAACACACCTTACCAACAGAGAGACTATGCACAAGACAGTAAACAACACCAACTCGTTTTCCTCAGCCCGCTACTTTGCGCTGATAGGGATAGGGCTCCACAGCACGGAGCTAAGGGTGAGCCTGATGGCCTCCGGCATCGCGGCCTTGGTAATAGGAGCGTTCATGTACCTGCTGGGCTGGCCGCATAGCATGTATGCGGACATTCTCTACAACCTCGCCGACGCTTACAGCCAGACGCTGCTCTGCGTCCTCACGATAGGGATGTCGGTGGTGGCCTGCTCGCTGAGCCACAAACGGGCACGTCTAAGCAGCATCATGCTGCCGGCGCGCAGAGATGAGAAGTTTCTGGCGCGGGTGACCGTTGTGCTGCTCGGCACGGCCGTACCGTTCACAGTATTGATGGGCATCATCGGCGGCATCACTGCCCTGCTCAGCCTGAGGTACGACCCCGTAGGCGCGCTTGGCAGCGTCGACATCTGGAGGGCCCTGGGCTTCCATATCCGGTTTGCCGGGCTGTCGGCCTACGGCATCATCAACTCCGTGGGAGCCGTGCTGTGCCTCCTGTCGATGTACCTGCTCGGCGGCGTGCTGTGGAAGGGGCCCAGCTGGCCCATCACGACGGCCTCCATCATAGCGATAGGCCTCATCTTCGTCTGGGCATGGAGCAAAGCAGTGCCCGACTACCGGAATTTCATCGGGCTGGAGTACGACATAGCCTACGGCGTGGTGGCATACGGCATCACCGCCCTCCTCTCATGGGCGGTCTACAAGGCCTTCGCCCGTATGCAGATGACCAACCCGCGGATGACCTACCCGTGGTTTAAGCGCCGCGGAGGCGAGGGCCGCAGTGGCAGGTAAACAGTCAGCGGCGAGGACATTCCTATTAACATTCGACTATTCAGAACTATGAACTTTGACAACAAGAGACCCATTTACCTACAGATAGCCGACCGGATATGCGATGAGATACTGGCGGGCGTCTACGTCGAGGGTGGGCGCATCCCGTCGGTCAGGGAATATGCCGTCGAGATGCAGGTGAACGCCAACACCACGGCCCACTCCTACGCCTATCTGGAGCAACAGGGCATCATAGAGGCACGGCGCGGTCAGGGATACTTCGTAAGCTCTGACAGCAAGAGCCATATCAAGGACAAGCGCAGGGCCAACTTTTTCGAGCTGACTGTGCCGCACTTTTTCAACAGTCTCGACCTGCTGGACATCGACTTCTCAGAGATTGAGAATATGCACGCTGAGTACGCCAGGGCACACGAGGCTGAATGCAACAATACAGACAGAGAAAAATGATACACCTCAAGGACATCAACAAGACTTATGACAGCGGAACGAAGCTCCACGTGCTCAAAGGCATCTCGCTGGATGTAAACGAAGGGGAATTCGTATCGATAATGGGCGCCTCCGGCTCGGGAAAAAGCACACTGCTTAACATCATGGGCATTCTGGATTCGTACGACAGCGGGGAGTACAGCATCGACGGCGTTGAGATACGCAATCTCAGCGAGAACCGCGCCGCCGAGATACGCAATAAGATGATAGGATTCATCTTTCAGTCGTTCAACCTGATTTCCTTTAAAAACGCGATGGAGAACGTGGCGCTGCCGCTGATGTATCAGGGCGTGGGGAGGAAGAAGCGCAACGCCCTGGCCATGGAATACCTGGACCGTCTGGGACTGAAAGACCACGCCACCCACTTGCCCTCCGAGCTTTCGGGAGGTCAGAAGCAGAGAGTGGCCATAGCGCGCGCCATGATTACCCATCCGCGTATCATTCTGGCCGACGAACCCACGGGCGCCCTTGACAGCCACACGTCTCTCGAGGTGATGCAGCTGCTCAGAAGGCTCAACGAAGAGGGCATGACCATAGTGGTGGTAACTCACGAGAGCGGAGTGGCCAATATGACCAACAAGATAGTACACCTAAAAGACGGAGTGATAGAGAGCGTAGAGGATAATGTCCATCACGACGCTTCGCTCTACGGCCGAGGAGGGCTTATGAAATGAGAGACACACTGGAAGAGCTGTACTCCACGCTTCGGCGTTCGAAGCTCCGCACCACTCTCACCGGCATATCGGTCTCGACGGGCATCTTCCTGCTCATCGTACTGCTGGGAGCCGGCAACGGAATAATACACGCCTTCAGCAATATGGCGGGCTCGATGGTACTCGATGTGATGTCGGTATACGGCGGCGCGACCTCCAAACCGTATCACGGCCTAAATGCAGGCCGAGTGATACAACTCGATGACCGTGACATAGACATTGCGCTTCACAACATGAGTGGGCAGGCCACGGCAGCCTCTGGCACAAGTTCGAAGGACAACATCACCCTGCGCCTGGGCTCCTCAACGCTCTCGCGCTCTCTGACAGCCGTAGACCCTTCTTATGTCAAGATGGACCGCAACGCCTCAGACCTGATTGCCGGCCGCTTCATCGACCCTCTGGATTCGGCCGAGAGGAGAAGGGTGATGGTACTCTCGAAGCAGGATGCCGAAGCTCTGGCAGGCTCATGGGAAAGCGCGGTGGGCAGGTATATCAATGCCGGCGGAGTGATGTATATGATAGCCGGTATCTACCCCAACCGCAGTATGAGCGATAACAAAAGCGTCTATATACCGCTCTCCACATACAAAGCTCTCTACGGGAGCGAACATCATTACGACAACATCAGCCTCAAGACGCGCGGCGTGGTGAGCAGCAAGGACGTGGACCTGTTCGCCACCCGTTTCCGTGGCATATCGAGCGGAATACACCAGTTTGCCCCCGATGATGAGAACGCCATATTTATGTGGAACACGACCACAGGCGCGGAGGAGACGAACAAAGCGCTCACCATTATCCGCACGGCGCTGTGGATAATCGGCCTGCTCACCCTCATCAGCGGAATAGTAGGCATAAGCAACATCATGCTCATCACCGTAAAGGAGCGGACGCACGAGTTCGGCATACGCAAAGCTCTCGGAGCCCGCCCGGCGCAGATATTGCGCACAGTAGTGACGGAGAGCATCATCATAACGACAATCTTCGGCTACATAGGACTGGTTCTGGGCGTGGTCGCTACGGAATGCCTTAACTATTTCGGCGGGCAAAGCACTGTAAACCTCGGTGAAGCCGGGAACATCACCGTTTTCTCCGACCCAACGGTCGACTTCGCCACTGCCATCGAAGCGCTAATCGTGATGATATTGGCAGGAGTGACTGCCGGACTGATACCTGCCTTCAAAGCCGTCAGAATAAAACCCATAGAAGCCCTTAGAGCCGAATAACGAAGCCATGAATCTACACGATAAACTCCAAATCCTACGCGAGCTCTTTGACAGCGACCGGCTCATAGAAGTCATCTCAACGCTGGGCAAGAACAAGAGCCGCACCATGCTCACCGCCTTCGGTATCTTTTGGGGCATCTTCATGCTCATCCTCCTGCTGGGCGGCGGCATGGGCCTGGAGAAGCTCTTGATGAACAACTTCTCCGGATTCTCCAGCAACGCTGCCATAATTGTGCCCCAAACCACCGCTCTCCCATATAAGGGTTATGACAAAGGGCGCGACTGGCACCTGGCAATGGGCGACGTGCTCGGAATGAAGCACTACCTTAGCGAGGCCGAGAACATCACACCCGTATGTATCAATTACGTAACCGGCAAAAACGGCAAGCACACCAGTTCCATCACCCTCAAAGGTATAGAGCCCGACTACCTCAAGATAGAGGAGCAGAAGATAAAGTACGGACGCACACTCAACGACAACGACATCAGGACGGGCCGCAAAGTATGCGTGATAGGCAAGAACGTATGGACCCAGCTCTTCCCAGACGGCAGCAATCCCTGCGGCAAATATATCGAGGCCGGCGGAGTGTACTTTGAGGTAGTGGGAGTGGACGTGCGCAGCAGCAATATAGGTCTGGGCGGAAGAGCCGAGAACTCCGTAATCGTTCCTCTGCCCGTGATGCAGCGCATATACAACACGGGTGGCCGAGTGGACATGATCTGCATCACGGGCCGCAAGGGTGTCACCATGGCCACGATGGAAAACCGGATACGAGAATACCTCTATCACGCGCACAGCATTGCGCCGGGTGACAACGAGGCCATGATCTACTTCAACATGGAGACATTCTTTCAGATGTTTCAGAATCTCTTTCACGGCATCAACATACTGGTATGGCTCATCGGCATAGGCACGGTGCTCAGCGGAGTAATCGGTGTGACCAACATCATGCTGGTATCTATTCGCGAGCGCACCGTGGAACTGGGCATCCGCCGGGCCATCGGCGCCAAGCCCCGCGACATCGTGGCGCAGATATTGATGGAGAGCGGCGTCATGACCATCACGGCGGGGCTCTCCGGTATCACTGCGGCCGTAGCCATCCTCGCCTTTGCCGAGCCGATGATACAGAAGAGCTCCGACACTACGGCTACATTCCAGATACCGTTCTCCTTCGCCCTTGGCGCGGCAATAGCGCTCCTCGTGCTGGGACTGCTGGCCGGCATATTCCCTTCTCTCAGGGCTCTGACCATTCGCCCCGTAGATGCCATGAGAGACGAGTAAGAACTACGATTCACCATAAAGTACAAACATCAGAAATCAACCAATACATATATGAAACGCATACTAAAAATAGTGGCAATTATAGCCATTGCCGCCGTATTTATCGGTACCTTCGTTTTCCTGTACCACAAATCGAAGAAGCCCGCCTCCACCTACGAAGTAGAGACTGCATCCTACGCGGATATCTCGCGCACTACGGTGCTCACGGGCAACATCGAGCCTCGAGACAAAGTGGAGATAAAGCCACAGATCAACGGCATCATCTCCGCCATCTTTAAGCAGCCGGGAGACAAAGTGCAGACAGGAGACATCATCGCCCGCGTCAAGGTGATACCGGGCATGGAGGAGCTCAACGCTGCTGACAATCGCATCCGCATAGCCGACATCAGCCTCGCACAAGCCGAGAAAGACTTTGCCCGCGCCGACAAGCTCTATCACGACAAGCTCATCAGCACCGAAGACTACGAGAAAGCCTCCGAAGCTCTCAAGAAGGCCAAGGAGGAGAAGCGCACAGCGCGCGACCAGATGCAGATCATCAGAGAGGGTGTATCTGCCTCGGGCGGCAACTACTCTACGACCCTCATTCGCTCCACCATCAACGGCATCATACTCGACATTCCCGTCAAGGTGGGCAACTCCGTCATCATGAGCAACACCATGAACGACGGTACGACCATCGCCACCGTGGCCGACATGGGCAATCTGATATTCAAGGGCAACATCGATGAGACAGACGTGGGCATGGTGAGAGTGGGAATGCCCATGACCATCACCGTAGGCGCTATAGAGGGTAAGACATTCCCCGCAACGCTCGAATACATCTCGCCGCAGGTCAAGACATCGACCGACGGGCAGAGCGCGGGACAGTTTGAAATAAAAGCAGCCATCGGCCGCGGATATACCTCGGGCATACGCTCCGGCTACAGCGCCAACGCCAACATCATACTTCAGAAGGCCACACACGTCATCTCCATACCGGAGGGCTGCATCGAGTTTGCCGGTGACACCTCCTACGTATATGTCCTGACAAATACTCAGCCGCAGACTTTCACCCGGCGCCGAGTATACACGGGCCTCAGCGACGGAGTTAGGATAGAGATAAAGAGCGGACTGAAAGCAGGCGATAAGGTGAGAGGAAACGCAGTCACTGCCGATGAGAGTGCAGCCGACAACAAAGAAAATAAGTAATCCATGAGAAAGACTATAATTCTGCTGACATCACTTCTCTCCGTCCTGACCGCGGGAGCGCAGCGGGTCATGACGCTCAAGGAATGCATAGAAATGGCACTGGAGAGAAACATAAACATTAAGCAATATGCCAATCAGGAAGCGCAGCAGAAGCTCGTCCTCTCCGACGCACGCCATTCGCGTCTGCCGGACCTCAACGCCTCGGCCACGCAGAGCTTCAACTTCGGTCGCGGCCTCAACTCGGAGAACAACTACGTGAACCGCAACACCATGAACACGGGCTTCGCGCTCTCCACGAGCATGCAGCTGCTCACGGGCGGACGTATCGCCGCCGAGACTGCCGCCGGCCGGCTCAACCTGCAGGCTGCCGCTGCCGACCTGGAGCGTACGCGCCAGAGCCTGGCCCTACAGGTGACGGCCGCCTATCTGCAGGCCGTCTACGCCGCCGAAATGGTAAAGGTGCAGGACGAGCAAGTATCCCTCTCCAAAGTGCTGTGCGAGAGCAAGAGCAAAATGCTCAGCGCCGGCAAAGTACCCGAGAGCGACCTCATCGAAGCGCAGTCACAGCTCACGCAGGACGAGATGGCCCGCACACAGGCCCGTTGCGACCAGAAACTGGCCCTCCTCGACCTCTCGCAGCTGCTGGAGATGCGTTCCCCCGACAGCATCAGTGTTACCGCACCTCTGGACTCCGTGCCCTCTATACTGCCTCCCCTGCCCGACGTTATCTATGCCAAAGCCGAAGGCATCAAGCCCGAGATAGCTGCCGAACGCCTCAGACTGCAGGCCGACGAGAAGAATATCCGTGCCGCCCGCGCCGCGCTCTACCCCACTCTGAGCCTCGGGGCCGGCCTCTCCTCGAGCTATTACAAGACTTCCGGCTTCAAGGCCTCCTCCTTCACCAAGCAGCTCAGCGACAACTTTGACAAGAACATCGGCCTGCAGCTCAGCATCCCCATCTTCAACCGCTTCACCACGCGCAACGCCATATCCCGCGCGCGCCTGCAGCGGGACGCACAGGCCCTCAAGCTCGACGACACGCGCAAGGCGCTCTACAAGGAGATACAGCAGGCCTACTACAACGCGCTCAACGCTCAGGCCAAGTACAATTCGGCACTGGCTGCCCGCACCGCCGCAGAGACAAACTTCAAGATGATGACCGGCAAATACGAAAACGGCAAAGCCAATCAGACCGAACTGGCGGAGGCCAAGACAAAACGCGCCAAGGCTATCACCTCCTGCCTCCAAGCCAAGTATGAGTATATTCTGAGGATGAAGATCATCCGGTTCTACGAGGGTCAGGACATCAGCTGACGCCCCATCTGAGCCTCGACCCATAGCATAACACCGTCCGGAAGGCTGCCGACCGCACCCCTTCGCGACGGTGTTATTCATATATATATTGTACGACCATCATTCTTGCGACCTGCAAAATGAGGAATCGGTTTCTCACTTCGTGTCCATTTCGCAGGGTAAATATCCCGCCTTCGCGGCATTCTCCAAAATGCATAAACGACGGATTATGCATGTGTGCGGAAGCCCCGTTTCCGCACACATGAAATAACGTTCCGCATAAGATGATTCTCACAAAGTACCTGAGGAAAACTACATTTGAGATAATCCAAAACGTCTCAAATGTAGTTTTGCCCTTCCGGGGACACTGAAAATCACGTAGTTGCAAAGGGCAAAAAATGGCCTCTGTAGACGCCTCGATTGCGAGCAAAGAAAATCAATAAGCGCGGCGCTAACTGGGAGGGCCGCTGCCCTCAGCGGCCAAGAGCGAGACGGTGAATCTTACGTGCTGTAAGCGGCGAGAAATTAATATCGCGTATTCCTTCGCGCACTTTCTTATGCGGCGGAGGGCCCCTGCCCTCAGGGGCCCTCCCAGTTATTTTTCGCTCATATGCAGAACACGAATCATACATCTATATGTTGTCATCCACCTGTACGGCTGATCTAATTTCGCCATTCGAAAATAGCACCCTTTTCCCCATTATTGGAAAGGCATTCTCAACACTTCAAAAAACTCTTCCGCATGCGCGGATACTCACATAGGACCTGAGGAAAACTACATTTGAGATAATCCAAAACGTCTCAAATGTAGTTTTGCCCTTTACAGAGCACTGATTTTCTGATATTTTCAAAAAGGGCGAAAATACCCTTTTCGGAGGCTGACATACTTTGCCCGGAAATGCCGGACATCCATCTGCTGAGCTCCGCATCCGGCGCCGCGACACGTCATTAGTGACCGGCATTTCTTAACCGGGTGGGCGGGAGGACGAAACATATATTCCGGCGACGGGAGCCCGGCTCCGGTATATGCATATCGCCTACTTGCCTTTTCCGGACAGCAAATATACGCAATATTGCTGAGATGGCCTCTCACAGCTACTTTCGCGCATTCCCGGCGCGCCGCATTATTGCTACGGAAAGACGACAGGCAACTCATATTATATTCAAAACGCCGTTACCGATAACAATCATTTTATAATAGCCTGTCATTTTATGAAACATAATTCGTCAAATTTTTATATTCCACTTAGACAAAAATAGACTATCTTCGCAAAAAATAATGTTTAATCAAAAAAACTATGCACATGAAAAATTTACTCAAAGCGATCTTGGCCTTCATCCTCGCGTTCACAGTAACCTCGGCACGTGGAGAGAAGAAGATTCACATAGTGTTCATAGGCAATAGCATCACCTATGGCGCTACGCTGTCGAGCCCGTCGACAGAGGCGCCGCCTATCATCGAGGGGCAACTGATACAGGAGCGCACGGGCGTGGAGACCAAAGTGAGCAACTGCGGCATCAGCGGTCTGACTACGGTAAACTGGCTGCCGGGCACCTCGGCCTACAACAACGCCGTGAGCGCGGCCACCACCTACTCCTCTGAGGACGGCCCGCTCTACTTCTCCATTATGCTGGGCACCAACGACAGCGCGGAGAAGGGCACCACAGGCGCGCCCGTCAGCACGGACGACTTCAAGGCGAACATGAAGGCCATCATCGACGGTCTCCATGCCAAGTTCCCCACCGCGCGCTTCGTCATCAACTATCCCACATGGTACAGCCCCAACACGCACAACGGGGCCACCTACCTGCAGGCCGGACTGAACCGCCTCAAGAGCTACCGTCCGGTCATGGACGCCATGATAGCCTAATATGCCAGCAGCAATGCGGGCCTTGTGAACTATGGCGACACGACGGCATTCACCTACTTTGAGAAGCATCCCGCCCAGTTCACCGCCGAGAGCGGTGTGGACGGCACATTCTACCTGCACCCCAACGCTTCGGGCGCCAAATATCTGGCCGGCCTGTGGGCCGACGCCCTGATGAAGGTACTCTCCGACGACGGTATCAAGGAGGTGAGCGAAGATGAGCGATATGTCATGGGCGAAGACCTGATAACCGACACATTCCAGCTCTCGACGAACACGATGGAGAGCTACCAGTTCTCCCCCTCCAATCTTATCCTGCCGGAGACAGACGGCTACGGCACGGGACAGTTCATCTACCACTGCGCATGGACCCACCCGCTCCCCAGCGGTCAGTACCCGTACATTCAGGTGAAGCTCTACAAGCCCGAGACCGACATCTACTTCTCTTTTATCAGCTCTGAGTGGACGAGCACATACGACTCGCCGAGAGACTTGAAAATTCTGGCTACCAATACACCCGCCGATGAGAGCTCGTGGGTGGAGGTAACCACTCTGACAGACATGGCTACGGCCGTAGCTCACCCCATCAAATACACCTCGCCTCACATCGCCCTCGGCGGCAGCTACTCCTATCTGCGCTTCATCTGCACACGCAATGTCACAGGGCGTCTGACTGCTAATGGAGGCCCGCTGTTCAACATGGGCCGCTTCATGGTGATGCGTGCCGACAAGGCCGACAACCCCAAGGCCAAACTGCAGCTCACGCTGGACAACATCTATAACAAGGGGCTCAATTACGCCGGCGGCACAGAGCCGGGCTATTACAACGGCGAGAAGGTGGACAACTTCATCATCGCCTATGAGGACGCCAGCGCCGGCATCTCGGGCGATCTGGGCGATGACGACGCCACCAAGCTCTACAATGCGCTCACCACAGCATACAGCGACATGATGGCCACATACATTCCCGTCAAACCAGGTTACTACCACTTCATCAACGCGCTGTCCTCATTCGAGAGCGCACAGGGAGTGAAGAAAGCCATGTGCATACTCCCCAACGGCCATCTGGGCTGGGATACCTACAATGAGAAGGACCCGCGCTTCCTCTTCCAGGTAGAAGCTCTGAGCGACTCGACCTACAGCATCCGCAGTGTGTACAACAACAAATACATCTCCTACTACGGCGGTGCGAGCGTCAACATCCCGATGACCGACGAGCAGGTGACACAGCAGCTGATAGACCAGATAGGCACCTACCCGCAGTTCCACATCGCCAACACGTCGTTCGATGTGCCTTACCACGCGGCCGGTCATAACGGAGGCTCCGGTGTGAGCGGAGACATCGTGGCATGGCAGGACAACGCCGACACGCCCTCTGCATGGTACCTGCTGACAGAGACCGACGAGGCTCTCATCGACAGCCTCACCAAGGCCGCAGCCAAGGAGTACCTGGCCGATCAGGTCAGCACGGCCATCAACAGCACGGGCGCTATTCGCGACCTCGCCAACGACTATACGGCGCTTCTGACGGACGGCAGCCAGATCACGGCCAACTCCGTCGAGGCCGACCAGTTCGCTCCGGCCAACCTACTGCGCCCCGTGAGCGACGGCTACGGCACGGGCCAGTACATCTTCCACACCTCGTGGAGCAATCCTCTGCCCGCCAGCACATATCCCTACCTGCAGGTGTATCTGCCGAAGGCTATGAGGACTATCAAATATCACATGATCTCCTCCGAGTGGGGCAGCACATACGACACGCCCACCGAGATAGAGATTCTGGCCACCAACGATACCAATGACGCCACGTCGTGGAAGTCTGTCTACGAGCAGAAGAACATCATCACCAAGATGACTCACCCGGTGATCTACACGTCGCCCACCATCGACCTCGGCGCCGACTATCAGGCCCTCCGCTTCGTCGTGAAGTCGACCATCAACAATCGCGGCAAGAGCGCTACCACGTCCTTCTACCTCAGTCTGGGCCGCTTCAATATCTATTCGCCCGATGCGATATTCGAGACTTCTGAATATAACACAGTGGACGGCATGAAGGAGGCCTGCGACGCCTACGATCAGGCGAAGAGCGCCCTCCGGACAGCTTACGCCGCCGGCACGGCTACTGAGGCCGATGTGAAGGCCCTCTATGCAGCAGCCGACAAGATCTCCGGCCTCTATGTAGACCGCGACTCGCTGTACAATGTGCTGCAGACCACCATCACCAAAGCCAATGAAGCCTACAACAGCGCCGTTCCTACGAGCGCGCCCATCATCTCCGACGGCAGCCAGATAACGAGCAACTCGGTCGAGTCCGACCAGTTCACTCCGGCCAACCTTATTCGTCCCGAGAGCGATGGCTACGGCACGGGCCAGTACATCTACCACTCTTCTTGGAGCGATCCCCTGCCTGCCGGCACCTATCCGTACCTGCAGGTACACCTCAACAGCGCCATCGACCAGTTCCACTTCAGTATGATAAGTTCAGAGTGGGAGCGCACATTCGACACCCCGCGCGACATCAACATCTACGCCACCAATACTCCCGACGACGAGGGTTCATGGACAAAAATCACGGAGATGAAGGATATCGTGACCGCCATAGCTCACCCCATCAGGTACACCTCGCCCACCATCTCTCTGGGAGCCTCCTATACGGACGTCCGCTTCGAGGTGCCGTTGACGGTCAACCAGCGTCGCGCCAGCGAGAACGACGCTTACTACCTCTCTCTGGGCCGCTTCCAGATGTACACGGGCGTTGACCCCAACACGGTGCAGTACAACTACAATCCCGAGGTCAAGGAAGCCGCCGACGCTCTCAAGGCCCTCGTGGACGCCGACAAGGCTATCACCAGTCTGTCAGTAAAAGCCTCCGACATCACCGTCCTGGAGGAAGCCATCAGCAAGCTCTCTGCTTCGTTTGCCGACACCACCGAGTTCACCTCGCTCTATCGCAACACTAAGGACTGGATAGCCCAGATCCTCGTTGGCGAAGAGTTTGGCGACGCCGACTCTCAGGACAACGTCGACGCATTTGTCAACACCATCAACAGCATTCGTCAGAACACCAACACCTATCAGCCCAAGAAGGCTGAACTGGCCGCTGCTGTCGAAGAGCTCAAGAAGGCCAAGAAGGACTTCGTCGACAATCACATCAAGCACATCGAGGCCAACAAGTGGTATTACATCATCTCCAACAGCACGCTGGAATACTGCAACGGCATGTCGATGGTAAGCTACAGCTCCGACGGCAATTCGGAGATCCACTACGGCACGACTGACCAGAACGGTGAATCGCTCTACTACAGTCCGCAGGCCATGTGGCGCTTCGTTCCGATCGAGGGCACTGATTACTACGGCATCCAGAACATGGCAAGCGCTCACTTCTACGGTCCGACGTCCGGTCAGGGCAGGGATCACACCTGCAGGATGCAGGCCTCCATCTCGCCCTTCCGCATCGACTATATCGGCAAGAGCCAGATCCACTTCGTGTCCATCAACAGCAACAACCCCGACGAGATACCTATCCACGCACAGAACGAACAGCACGTCATCGTGCCCTGGCAGGCAGGCATCGACGCCGCTTCGAGCTGGACTGTGATGGAAGTGGACGACAGCGAGCTCCTCAACAACACCGTCAAGGAGAACAGCATCAACCTCATGACTCTGCCCTACGATATCCCCGGCGGCAGCAACTCGCTGATGAGCCTCAACAGCAACATCAAGACCTACTCCATCAAGAATGTCATAGCCGACTACGAGACCGGTTCGACGAAGGTGGAACTGACCATTAACGATGACATCAAGGCCGGTGTGCCGTTCGTGCTCATCGAGGGCGACTACACCCAGTACAACGCCGAGACGGCCGCCAATGTGACCTTCAACACCAACATCCCCGCTACCGTCGACACCATCGTGGGCACGGCCAACGGTCTCGTTGCTACGTCCGAGGGCGCCGACATCAGTACCAAGGGCATGATCTACACTAACGGCACACTCCAGATGGTAGCCGACAGCCCCGTGCACATCGGCGGCCTCAGCGCATGGATTGACGCCAGCAAGGTTACTCCGGCCGAGGGCGACGCCGATCTGACGATCAGCCTGCTCGGCATAGTGAACGGTATCCAGCCCGCAGCCGTGACCGGAAGCAGCGATAAGATGAATGTCTACACCCTCGACGGCGTGCTCGTCAAGAAGGGCGTGAAGGCCTCCGAGGCCCGCAAGGACCTGAAGCCAGGCACCATCTACATCATCGGTGGCAAGAAGGTGCTCATCAAATAAGCCATAACTGAGACGGGGAAATTCCCCCATCCGGCTCTACGTCAGAGAGGCGGCATGCAAGACTTTAGAAACTTGCATGCCGCCTTTGTTTATACCCGTTTGTATATGCCGCTCGTTTGTGCCTGCTTATTTATGCCGTTCGATTATACCCGTTTCTACGGCGCCGCCAGTTTATGTCCCTTTGCGCAGAGCGCCAGTTTATGTCCCTTTGCGAGGCACCGTTCGGAATGCGCCGCCGCGCCCGCTCTCCCCCGCCGCACCCTTTGCGATGCACAAGACGGTATAACTTATTCCGCATTTAACGCAAGGATATGTAAACTTGCCCTGCACATAGCGAACGATGGTGACAAACAAATTAGTTATTAACTTCAGAAGTTGTCAACTATTTCAAGTAAACCACACTATTTCCAGTAAACCACAGCTACACAAATGCACAAGACAAAAAACACAAGGCACATAGTTCATGCATCGCAGCTGTCATGCAATCGCATCGCAGTTGTCATGAGATCACATCGCAATTGTCATGAGATCACATCGCAGTTGTCATGAGATCACATCGCAATTGTCATGAGATAAATCGATGGGAGAAGAAAATCAGCGAATCGGGGCAAACCGGCAGTTAAATGGTTTCTGGCAGCCTTAGCTCCGCCCCATTTCTGATTCAGGTTGGTCTGAGGGGAAACTTTAATTATAATGCTCTCGTCGCAGTCCGTACCGGCGGCGCGACCGGCAGTCCGGAGGGCGCAGGCAATTATATTTGCGACACGCATATTATATATAGGAGCATCGCATTGCGATAGTCGCAATCCGCGCGGGGATAATCTCAAGCAAGGCACATACCATCGCGATCACAGTGCGTATAATCGCGAACACAGCGCTAATTAGCCCTGTCACGGCGCGTATAAACGCAATCAGTCCGGACATCCTGATGGATATCCGGACTGACATCAGAGGTCGTAGTCCTCTTGTTGCTTCTGGTAAGCTATTAGTTGTTTTGCTCGGCGGGAGCTTCTGCAGCGTCGGCTGCGGGAGCCTCGGCGGCCTTTGCCTCTTCGGCAGCCTTAGCAGCAGCTTCGGCCTCAGCAGCCAGAATGGCGGCCTTCTTCTCGGCCACGCGCTTTGCAATAGCTTCGTTCACTTTCTTCTCTTCTTCGATACGCTTCTCGGCCTTAGCCTTGCCGTCAGCAGCCTGCTTGGTAGCGATAGCGTTGAGACGGGCTTCCTTGTCAGCCTTCCATGCGTCGAATTTCTTCTGTGCTTCCTCCTCGGTGAAAGCGCCCTTCTTGACGCCGCCCTGCAGGTGCTTCATCAGCATCACACCCTCACGCTTGAGGATATAGTTGGCTGTGTCCGTCGGCTGTGCGCCAACGCCTACCCAGTAGAGCGCACGCTCAAAGTTGAGCTGGATAGTAGAAGGATTTGTGTTGGGATCATAGCTGCCCAAACGTTCGATAAATTTTCCGTCACGCGGAGCTCTCGAATCTGCTACCACGATGGTGTAGTGGGCATAGCCCTTGCGCCCGTGGCGCTGCAATCTGATTTTTGTAGACATAAATGTTGTATTGTTTGTAAATCATTGCCGCTAACTCGTAACGGCGGTGCAAAAGTAGTAATTTATTCCGAATGAGATAGTAATGACCGGGATTATTTTTCCTCAGGCGGTCTTCTTCTGTCGCACCATGGTAAAGAATCCGATGATCAGCAGGGCGTAGACCACGATGGAGAGCAGCTGGCTGAGAGGGTTGTCCACCCAGGCGCTGAGGGTGAGGTCCAGTCCGGCGAAGCGCATGGCTGCGCTCACGACGCCCATCAGAGCGCCGCCGGCGATAAATCCGGAGGCGATGAGTGTGCCGCGCTCGTCAGCGGCGTGCTTCTCTTCGGCGGTCTTGCCGGCGCGCTTCACCTTCCAGCTGATGAGTCCGCCCACAAGCAGCGGGAGGTTGAGCTCCAGCGGGATGAACATGCCAAGGGCGAAGGCCAGCGCCGAGATGCCGAGCATGTCGAGGACGATGGCTATGGCGGCGCCGATGCCGTATAGGAGCCACGGGGCGCTGCCGCCGTTCATGAGCGGTTCGATCACAGCGGCCATGGCATGAGCCTGCGGGGCTGCAAGCGCATCGCCCGTGAAGCCGTAGGTGTTGTTGAGTACGATCATCACGCCGCCCACCGTGAGGGCTGCCACCAAGGTGCCGAGAAACTTGTAGCTCTCCTGCACCTTGGGCGTCGTGCCGAGCCAGTAACCTATCTTGAGGTCGGTGACGAAGCTGCCGGCCATGGAGAGCGCCGTGCACACCACGCCGCCCATCAGCAGCGCGGCCACGATGCCGGCCGTGCCGCGCAGGCCCACAGCCACCATTATCACGGAGGTCAGGATGAGCGTCATCAGCGTCATGCCCGACACAGGATTGCTGCCCACGATGGCGATGGCGTTGGCCGCCACGGTGGTGAACAGGAAGGCTATCAGGGCCACCAGCAGGATGCCCACAACGGCGTAAAGCAGATTGCCACCCATCACGCCGAAGAGGAAGAAGCAGAACACTACGATCAGCGTGAGCGCCGTACCGAAGATGATGATCTTCATGGGGATATCCTTCTGTGTGCGCTCGGAGGTCTCCTCGGCATTGCTCTTCTTCGTCATCTCGCGGCGGGCCAGCGATATGGCGCCGACCACTATCTTGCGGCTCTTGATGATGCCGATGATGCCGGCCATGGCGATGGCGCCGATACCGATGGAGCGGGCGTAGGCGAAGAGCACCTCAGGCGATGCCTGCGAGGCGGCCACTGTGCCGGCGCCCGTGCCGGAGGCTATCTGCATGTCGGGGAACAGGAGCGCTATGCACGGCACGATGATCCACCACACCAGCACGCTGCCGGCGCATATCACGGCCGAATATTTCAGGCCTACGATATATCCCATGCCCAGCACGGCGGCGCCGGTATTGAGCTTGAAGACAAACTTGGCCTTGTCGGCTATCATATTGCCCAGCGAGCAGACGCGGCTTGTGAACTGCTCATTCCAGAGACCGAAGGACGCCACTGCAAAGTCGTAGAGACCGCCGATGACGCCGGCCTTGAGCAGCAGCATCAGGCTTCCCGTGCCGCCGCCCTCGCCGGAGACAAGTACCTGAGTCGTGGCCGTGGCCTCGGGGAAGGGATACTTGCCGTGCATGTCGCGCACAAAATATTTACGGAAGGGGATGAGGAAGAATATGCCGAGCGCTCCGCCCAAGAACGAGGCGAGGAACACCTTTACAAAGTCGACCGAGATATCGGGATACTTGGCCTGGAGGATGTACAGGGCCGGCAAGGTGAATATAGCGCCTGCCACCACGCTGCCCGAGCATGCGCCGATGCTCTGGATGATCACGTTCTCGCCCATGGCGCCGCGGCGGCGTGTGACACCGCTCAGACCTACGGCAATGATGGCGATGGGGATGGCGGCCTCAAAGACCTGCCCCACCTTGAGCCCCAGATAGGCCGTGGCGGCCGAGAAGATAATGACCATCACCAGTCCCCACGTCACCGACCATGCGTCGGCCTCGCGCGGATGCGAGCCGGCCGGCATAAGCGGCTTGTAGGTCTCGCCTTCTTTCAGTTCTCTAAACGCGTTTTCAGGGAGCTTAGCAGCTTCTTGTGGTTGTGAATTTTCTTCCATACTATAAATTTTATTCCTGCAAAATTAGTATAAAAACTGGTAGTAAAAGAAAAAACGCGGGCAATAAAGCCGCATTAGTACATTAAATATTAACTTTGCGGAGCAAAACGAAGAATATGCTTGCATTACCTCCCGCAAAGATAAACTTAGGATTGAATGTAGTCAGGAAGCGCCCCGACGGATATCACGACATAGAGACTGTGTTCTACCCCATTCCTCTGAGAGACGTGCTCGAGATAGAGGAGGCGCGCGACGGAGCGGAGGACATACAGATAGTGGGCATGGGCCCCGACGACCGCCCGGAGGACAATCTCGTATACCGTGTCTACAGCGACATGCGCAGCGCCTATGCCCTGCCTCCCCTTCGCATATATCTCTGCAAGCACATCCCCACCGGCGCAGGCCTGGGCGGCGGCAGCAGCGACGCGGCGGAGACGATGAAGCTCATCAACGACATCTTCTCCCTCGGGCTGAGAGAGGAGGAGATGGAGACGAAGATGCGCGCCTACGGGGCCGACTGCCCGTTCTTCATCCGTCAGAAGCCCGTCTACGCAGAGGGCACAGGCGATGTGTTCTCGCCGGTGGAACTGACTCTGCGCGGACTGCATTTCGTCCTCGTCAAGCCGCGCGAGAGTGTGAGCACGGCCCGCGCCTACGGCATGCTCACTCCACGCCCATCCGTGACGGACATCCGCGACATACTTAAGGGCGATATCGACACGTGGAAGGACCGGCTAAGAAACGACTTCGAAGGCCCTGTGTTCCGCATGCATCCCGCCATCGGCGCGATAAAGCAGACGCTCTACGACATGGGAGCCGTCTACGCCCAGATGAGCGGCAGCGGAAGCGCCGTATTCGGCATCTTCAGGGGCGAACCGGCCGGCGACGAGCGGAAGATATTCCGGGACTGCTTTACCTTCCGCAAAGAGCTGGCAATATAATTCCTTAGATACATTCCTAAAAACTTACGCTGACAGATGATCTACTACTTCTCCGGCACAGGCAACAGCCGGCATGCGGCGCTCAAGATAGCGGAGCTCCTCGGGATGAAGGCGGAAGCCATCCCCGTGGCCACGCCCTCAGACGACGCCGTGACGGGAATCGTCTTCCCCGTCTACGGCTGGCGGCCGCCGCAGATCGTGAGGGACTTCATCGCGCGCCTTAAGGACAGAACCACGGGCTACACCTTCGTGGTGATGACCTGCGGGGACGACGCCGGAGAGGCGATGGACTTCGTAGACCGCGCGGGCCTCAGGTACCATAGCGCTTTCACCGTGATCATGCCCAACACCTACGTATGCCTGCCGCTGTTCGACGTGGACAAGCCCGAGGTGGTAAACCGCAAACTCACAGCCGCAGAGCCGCGTCTGCAGGACATCGCAGAGGCCGTGAAGGACCGGAGGAGCGTAAAGGACATCCATGAAGGGCGCTGGCCGCGGCTCAAGACCTATGTGCTGGGGGCTTACTTCGAGCGGCACCTCATCACAGACCGACCGTTCCATGTGAGCCAGGCCTGCAACTCCTGCCGCAGCTGCGAGCGCGCCTGCCCCGTGAGCAACATCAGCATGTCCGCCGCCGGACGGCCCGTATGGGGAGGCCACTGCACGGGATGCATGGCCTGCTATCACATATGCCACGCCCACGCCATCCGCTACGGGAAGCACACCAATGGCAAAGGACAATACAGATACAGAGATCTGAAAAAATCATAGAGATCCGAAATGAAGATACTACTGCTTGGAGAATTCAGCAACGTACACAATACTCTCGCCGAGGGACTGAGGAAACTGGGACACGATGTGACGGTAGCCTCGGACGGAGACAACTGGAAGGACTACCCGCGCGACATCGACCTGAAGCGCTACAACATCTCCTTCGGGGCCACGGCCGCGTTTATGAAGAAGCTTGCCAGGGCCCTGCCGCAGATGGTCGGCTACGACGTGGTGCAGCTCATCAATCCCGTGTTCCTCCCGCTCAAGGCGCAGAAGATAGCGCCCATCTACCGCTTCCTGCGCAAGCACAACCGCTCCATGTTTCTCGGCGCCTTCGGCATGGATCATTTCTGGGTAAAGGCGGGGCTCAACTGCAAGACATTCCGCTACAGCGACTTCAACCTCGGAGACACGGAGCGCCACGACGGCGAGAACGACATCTGGATAAGCGAATGGGGCACGGGAGCCAAGGGCAGGCTCAACTGCCGCATCGCCGAGAACTGCGACGGCATCATAGCCGGCCTCTACGAGTATTACGCCTCCTACGAGCCCTACTTCAGCGACAAACTGTGCTTCATCCCGTTCCCCATCAACCTCGACACGATCACGCCCAAGAGCACCGAACCACACGACAAGGTGCGCTTCTTCATCGGCATCCAGAAAGCCCGCAGCGCCTACAAAGGGACGGACATCATGCTCCGCGCCCTGGAGCGCATCGTGAGGGATTTCCCCGACAAGGCCGAGATGGTAAAGGCGGAGTCGGTGCCCTTCGCGCAGTATCAGAACATGATGAACGGCAGCGACGTGATCCTCGACCAGCTCTACTCCTACACGCCGGCCATGAACGCGCTGCTGGCCATGGCCAAGGGCCTCATCGTCGTGGGCGGCGGAGAAGAGGAGAACTATGAGATACTCCATGAGACAGAGCTGCGGCCCATCATCAACGTGCTTCCCGACGAGGAGAGCGTATATGCGGCCCTGAGGGATCTGGCGCTGCACAAGGAGAGAATAGACGAGCTCTCCCGCCAGAGCGTGGAATACATCAAACGCCATCACGATTGCGTGAAGGTGGCCAAGCGATATCTCGACTTCTGGAAGCAGCAGACGGAGAAAAAGAAACTAATGAGCAAAGGACCTGTGGCGGGAGGCATGAGCTTATGAAACTAAGCGAAAGTCTCGCCCTTATCGGCGGAGCGCCGCAGGCCGACAAACTCTGCGCATTCATAGGAGAGGGCGCACCGGTCAGCCGCATCAGGCTTAGCGGGCTCACGGGCTCGGCGCTCTCGCTGCTCATGCTCGGGTGCTACAGCCGCCTGCTGGCGCAGCATAAGCAGAGCCGCACCATTCTGGCCGTCATGCCGGCAATGGAAGAGGCGGAATATTTTTATCAGGACATCCTCAGGGCAGCGCCCTCGGCCAAGATGGCCGGCAGCCTGCTCTACTACCCCTCTGACCTGAGGAAGAAGGGCAGCAAGTTTGTCCCCACCGATGACGACAGCCTCGTGATGCGCTCCAAGGCTCTGTCCGTGCTCTCGCGCGACAAGAGCGACGCCCACTTCGTGGTCACCTATCCCGAGGCATTGGCGCGCTTGGTGCCCTCGGCCTCCGAGACGGCCGGGCGAAGCCTTGTCATCGCCAAGGGCGCAAGCCTCGACATGAGCAAGCTGGAGGAAGACCTGCTCTCGTGGGGATTCAACGAGCGCGACTATGTCTACACGCCGGGCGAGTTCGCCCTGCGCGGCAGCATCCTCGACATTTTCTCCTACGACAGCGCGAAGCCTTACCGCATCGACTTTTTCGGCGATGATGTGGAGAGCATCCGCACCTTCGACCCCACCAATCAGCTCTCGGACGACCTTATCGACAGCATCACCATTCAGGCGGACTCGCGGGGAGGCGCCGGGACGACCCTCGTCCCCTTCACCGACCTGTTGCCGGAGGACGCCACACTGCTCGCCTTCTCCGCGCCGCTTATCGGCGCGCGCATCACGGACTACTTCGACGAGGTGGAGGACACCACGGGCTTTGCCGACATCACCGCCATCGGGAAATACGTCAACCATTGCAGCCTTATAGAATACGGCGCGCGCAGCGCGGCTTCCGGAGGCGGCAAAGCGGAGGAACTCCACTTTGACACCAATCCCGAACCCCTTTATCACAAGAACTTCGAACTCATCAAGAGCTCCTTCGAGGACTTCAGGCGGCGCGGCTACACCATCTATGTGGCCTCGGACAGCGACAAGCAACTGGAGCGCATCGACGATTCGCTCGCAGGCCTCGGGATGAAGGACGCTTTCGTCCCCATCATCGGCACGGTGCACGCGGGCTTCTACTCCGACGAGCTCAGGCTGTGCCTGTTCACCGACCACGAGATCTTCGACCGCTATCACCCGTTCTCCATCACGGCCTCCGTGGCCGGCAGCGGGCGCAACGCCCTTACGCTCAAGGAGCTCAACAATCTCCAGGTGGGCGACTACGTGGTGCACATCGACCACGGCATAGGCCGCTTCATGGGCCTCATACACAACGGCGAGGGCGACTCGCGCACAGAGGCCGTCAAACTGCAATATGCCGGCGGGGACATCGTGATGGTCAATCTCTCCTCGCTCCACAAGCTCAGCAAATACCGCTCCTCCGACGCCGTGCCGCCCAAGATCAACTCGCTCGGGTCGGGCGCCTGGCTGAGGATCAAGGAGAAGGCCAAGAAGCGCATCAAGGACATCGCGCGCGACCTGATAAAGCTCTACGCCGAGAGGATGAAGGTCAAGGGCTTCGCCTTCTCGCCGTCGAACTATATGCAGCGCGAACTGGAAGCGTCCTTCCCCTACGAGGACACGCCCGACCAGCTCCGCGCCTGGCGCGACACCGAGAAGGACATGGAGAAGGCCCGCCCCATGGACCGCCTGATATGCGGCGACGTGGGCTTCGGCAAGACGGAGATAGCCATCCGCGCGGCATTCAAGGCCGCGTGCGACGGCAAGCAGACCGCCGTGCTCGTCCCCACCACCGTACTGGCGCTCCAGCACTTCCGCACCTTCCAGAAACGCCTTAAGGACTTCCCAGTGACGGTCGACTACCTGACGCGCGCCCGCACCCCAAAGGAGGTGCACGAGGTGGAGCAGCGCCTGAAGGACGGCCAGATAGACATCATAATCGGCACCCACAAGCTCACCGGCAAGGGCGTTCACTTCCACGACCTGGGCCTGCTGGTGGTGGACGAGGAGCAGAAATTCGGCGTGAGCACCAAGGAGAAGCTTCGCAGCATGAAGACCGAGGTGGACACGCTGACGCTCAGCGCCACGCCGATACCGCGCACCCTCCAGTTCTCCCTCATGGGAGCGCGCGACCTGAGTGTGATACGCACGCCGCCGCCCAACCGCTACCCGATAGAGACCGAAGTGGTGGAGATGAGCGACGAGGTGATCTCCGAGGCCGTCAATCGCGAGATGGCCCGCGGCGGTCAGGTGTTCTATGTCTCGCCGCGTGTCTCAAGGCTGCCGCAGATCAAGCAGACCATAGAGCGGCTCGTCAAGGGCGCCCGCGTCGTGATAGCCCACGGCCAGATGCAGCCCAAGGACATGGAGAAGGCCGTGACGGGCTTTGCCCTGTACGACTACGATGTGCTCGTCTCGACCACCATCGTGGAGAACGGCATCGACATCCCCCTGGCCGGCACCATCATCATCGAGGGCGCGCAGAACTTCGGCCTGAGCGACCTCCACCAGATGCGCGGCCGTGTGGGCCGTGGCGCCCGCCGCGCCTACTGCTACCTCATCGCCCCGCCGCTCTCGGCCCTGAGCGACGAGAGCCGCCGCCGGCTCGAGGCCATCGAGAGCTTCGCCGACCTGGGCAGCGGCATGAGCATCGCCCTGCAGGACCTCGACATCCGCGGCGCGGGCAATATGCTCGGCGCGGAGCAGAGCGGATTTATCGCCGACCTCGGCTACGAGACCTACAAGAAGGTGCTCGACGAGGCCGTGAGCGAGCTCCGCGCGAGCGAGTTCGCCGATGTCTACGCCGCCGACAGCAGCGAGCAGCAGACCTTCAGCACCGACTGCACCGTAGAGACCGACTTGGCCGCCTACTTCCCCGAGAGCTGGGTGCCCGGTCAGAGCGAGAGGATAATGCTCTATCGCGAGCTCGACTCCATCACGTCGAAGGAGGAACTGGAGCGCTACAAGGTGAGGCTCAACGACCGCTTCGGCAAGGCGCCGCGGGCCGCCGAGGCGCTCATGCGGATACCGCTCATCAGGATCGAGGCCAAGCAGCTCGGCGTGGAGAAGCTCATCATGAAGTCCGGCAAGATGATCCTCACCTTCGTCCACGACACACGGAGCGCCTTCTACCGCTCGCCCATGTTCAACGCCATCATCACCTACGCCACGAGCCACATCCACTCCTGCCGCCTCGAGGAGAGCAAGGGCGCGCGCCGCATGATCATCTCCGGCATCCGTTCGACCGACGACGCGATGAACACACTCCTGCGAATCGAGAACGCCGGCAACGCTGCCGGGGCTCCGAAGGCATGAGCGGAGAAAAGCGCTTCCGCCTCTCAAAAGAACATCAAGCCTCCGGGCGCCCCGCAGATACATATATAATATGAGTAATCCACTGTGCGGGGAACGCCGAATGCGCGAAATAGAAATATACTCCCGCAAAACAGGAAAATTACATAGGACTTGAGAAAAAACACATTTGAGGTATTTCAAATTATCTCAAACATAATTTTGGGCCTATCGGGGGTACTGATTTTTAAGAAGTTACAAAGGTGGGGGAAATCGGCTTTACGTCGTCAGCAAAGCCTCAGGAAGAATACGCCGGACGTGCACCAAATATACCTGCTCCCATCCGGGCGTGACGACCTCGGCGCATCGGAAAATCTGCCCGCATGTAAGAAAATTCTGTTGCGAACGGAAAAAATTCTGCCCTGAACGGACGAGCAGTCTGATGCGAACAGAAAAAATTCTGTTGCGATCAGAAATTATCCTCAATGGACAAGAAAAATTTCCCGTGGGAGAAGGAAAAATTCTACTCGCAGATAAAAAAATTTATCTCGTAGTAGACAACTCGTTATCTCGCAGCTAAAATAATTTATCTCGCAGTAGAATTTACCCCGCTCGCAGGCGCTGGATTTCAGGCGCCTGAAAGGCTTCGCAGACAGGCTTCCGGGATTGGTTTGCTGCCGTTCGGAGGATCTTCGGACAGCATTAAAAGCGCATTCATCCGACCCGCGAATTCCGCAGCGCGGGGAAGCTTTTCCTCCGCATAAGCCCCGGAAAAGCCGCATGGGAGGCCCCGATCATGACAAATGTTTTAGATATTGACAAATTCCTTACAAAATCTGCCAAAAAACAGACTGTAACTTTGTGATAAGATGAAAAATATCTAAATTTGCAGAAAAGCAATATTTAATATATGAGAACCAACAGAAGAAATTTCCTAAAGACAGTCGGGGGCATCGGTTTGTTTACCATTGTCCCGCGCAATGTGTTGGGCGGCAATGGTTATGTCGCTCCAAGCGACCAGTTGACCAAAGGTATTGTGGGCTGCGGCGGAATAGGTCGTTCATCCTACCATTTTACGAGTGACAAGAACTATCGCCTGGTAGCTCTTTGCGATGTGGACAGCAAGCACCTCAACGATGCGGCGGCCGATGCGAAGAAGCGCTTCGGCGAGACATGCAAGACATATCACGACTTCCGCGACCTCGTGAGCGATCCCAGCGTCGACGTGGTGCACGTGGCCACTCCGCCCCACTGGCACGCGCTCATCGCCATGGCCGCCGCCAAGGCCGGCAAGGACATATGGTGTGAGAAACCTATGACACGCACCATCGGCGAGGGCCGCGCGCTGCGCGACACCGTGAAGCGCTACAACCGCATCTTCCGCCTCAACACCTGGTTCCGCTTCACCGACACATTCTACGGACTGGGCACCACCGTCAAGCCGCTCAAGAAGCTCATCGACAGCGGACTGCTCGGCTGGCCGCTCAAGGTGACCGTCTCGGGCAACACCGGATTCGCATGGAAGTTCTTCTGGGTAGGCAAGGAGAATCTCGAGACACAGCCCGTGCCGCCCGAACTGGACTACGACTTCTGGCTCGGCCCGGCGCCCTTCAAGCCCTACAACATCCACCGCACACATCAGACATTCCGCGGCTACTGGGACTATGACGGAGGCGGACTGACCGACATGGGACAGCACTACCTCGACCCCGTACAGTATATGCTGGGCAAGGACAACGAGAGCCCCATCAAGATAGAAGTGGACGCGCCGCAGCAGCACCCCGACGCCGTAGGCATTTGGCACCGCATCACATATACATATGCCGACGGTTGCCAGATAGTGCTGGAGGGCGAAGGCTTCGAGACGCCCGGCAAGGTGCCCTATATCGAGGGGCCCAAGGGCAAGGTGTACAAAGGTTTCGAGTGCACCATTCCCGACATCATGAACAAACTGGCCGAATTCCCCGACCCGGAGCCGCAGCGCACGGACTTCCTGGAGTGCGTCCGCACACGGCAGAAGTTCGCTCTCAACGAGGAGAACGGCCACCGCAGCTGCTCGCTGGTGAATATGGGCGCCATAGCCCTCAGGCTCAACAGAAGAGAGCTCAACTACGACGCCGCCACCGGCACATTCAAGGACGACCCCGAGGCCAACGCAATGATTTATCAGCCCATGCGCGGCTCATGGCATCTCTAACCCTCTAAAACGGCACATTAATCATGAAGAAATACATTATATCCATATTAGCGCTGCTGCTGTGCGTACCCGCCACGTTCGCCCAGACGGACAGTCGCAATCGTGTGGCTTCCACCATCATCGCCGACGGACTGGCACAGCTCCCCGCCGGCAATCCTCAGGTCTTCTCGCAGGTCATCTCCGAGATGGCCGCAACGGGCGAGCAGGGCATACAGCAGCTCGCCTCGTCGCTCAACAGCTACGGCAAGGGCGAGAAGAACTCGGTCTTTGAATACGCTCTGAGCGGCATCACCGACTATGCTTCCTCCAATGCCGGCGCATCCTGCCGCGAAGGCGTGAAGAAAGGTCTGGCTCAGGCTGTGAAGACCTGCAAGAACACCTATTACAAGAACTTCCTGCTCTCGCTCTTCGGCCGTCTGGCCTCTGCGGGCGACTTTGACACGCTCGCAGGCTACACCGGCGACAAGGATCTCTCCGCCACAGCCCTCGCAGCCATCTGCTCTCTGCACGGTGTCGACACCAAGGCCCTCGATTTCGTCAAGAGCGCGGCATCGGGTAGCAATGTGCCCCTTGCTTCGCTGGCCAAGATAGCTGAACAGTTCCGGCTGAAAGGCGCCGAGGACCTGCTCCTCTCGCGTCTCAGCGGCGCTGACGCCACTACGCGCGACGCCATCTATTCGGCGCTCTCCGTCATCGGCTCTGAGAAGTCGCTCAAGGCTCTCGCCGCTGCCGCCAAGGCCGCCGGCTATGCACCCGAGGCTTCCCACGCCACGGATGCTTATATCCGCCTGCTCGGTAACAGCGATGCTGCTGAGGCTCTCAAGGGCGCCAAGGCTCTCGCCAAATCTACCGTACCCGCCATGCGTGCCGCAGCCCTCGAGCTCCAGCTCAAATCGCTCGGCGACAAGGCCGGCAAACAGGTCATCGCAGCCCTCAGGGACAAAGACATACAATATCGCAACACAGCCCTCGACTACGCCCGCAAATATGCCGGCGACAAGATATTCGGTGAGGTGGCAGCCGCCGCGCCGAAGCTCTCCGCAGCGGCCCGCACGGACGTAGTGAACTGGCTGGGCAACAACAAGGTCAAGGCAGGCGAAAGCCTGATCGTCTCCTCAGTCGGCAGCAAGGACTCGACGCTCTCGGCCGCCGCCATCAAGGCCGCCTCGAAGCTCGGCACGCCCGCAGCTCTCAGCGCTATCCTCCCGCAGCTCTCCACCAGCCAGTCGGCCGTAGCCACAGAGGCACTGCGCTCCTTCCCGGGCCAGATAGCCGACGGCATAGGCACTCTGCTGGACGGCAGCAAGCCCGCCTCCGTGCTCATTCCGGCTCTCACCGTGGCCGGCGACAGACATCTCCACTCGCTCTCGGGCAAGGTGCTCGCTCTCGCCTCCTCCGGCAATACCGACGTGCGTAACGCCGCCGCCAAGGCCCTCTACGGTGTAGCCTCGAAGGGCGATTACGACGCCGTGGCCGCACTCCTGGAGAAGGCTGGCGGCGACGCCGCCGCCAGCCTTCAGAAAGCTCTCTGCAATGCGGTATCGGCCGAGACGCCCGAGCAGCAATATGCGCGCGCCGAGGCCAGCATCAAGAAGAGCAGCCATCCCGCTCTCTACTATCCCCTGCTCGCTCAGAGCGGCACACCTGCCGCCCTCTCCGCCCTGCAGGCCGCCCTCAACAACAACGCTACCAGCGCCGACGCTGCCAAGGCTCTGATGCTCGTGGACAACGCCAGCGTGCTGCCCACCCTGCTCAGCGCCGCCCAGCAATACCCCGCCGTCAGGAATAACATGCTCACAAGGATGATGGAAGTAGCCGGCAACACGGTCAGCAACCCCGTGAGCAAGTATCAGCTGCTCACCGCCGCGCTCGCCACGAAGCCCGAAGGCGGCACACTCAGCAAGATCGCCTCGCAGTATGCCACCGCTCCCGGCGCAGCCTCGCTCGCCGAACTCGTGAGCCTCATGGACAACGGCGCATGCCAGTATCAGGCCGCTCTGGCCTACAAGGAGATCCTCTCGCACAATGCCGCTCTCAACGCTGGCGACAAGGTGCTCAGCGGACTTAAGAAAGCCAAGGACATTTGCCAGAAGCGCAAGGACAGCGCCAATGACGCAGACGCCGGGTATGCAGTAGACGCCATCAACGGCCTTATCAACACGTGCGCCAAGGGAGCCGGCTACGACCTCAACAAGGGTCTCATCACCGTAGAGGCCGGCAAGCGCCACACCATTGCGGACAATCAGGAGAACATCGCCTTCTCCTTCGACTGGAATGCCGGCGGCGAGGGCACCGTCACTCTTCGCTCGATGCCCGTCGTGCGCTTCACGGCCAAGAGCATGGAGCTCATCGGCTCAAAGAAGTCCATCGCCCTGCCCGCAGCCTGCACACCGTGGCACACCATGGATGTTCGCCTCGTGGACGACCGCCTCTTTGTCACCGTCGACGGCACTAAATTCGTGGAGAACGAGGTGCTCAAGACCGCAGCCGGCGTAGCCTCCGCCAAGACCACCGGCGCCATGGCCATCGCAGCCGGCGCCGCTCCGCTCCAGATAAGGAACCTCAACACCGCCCTGCTTGCCAACACGCCGGTCTCCGCGCTAACGGCCGAGGAGAAGAAACAGGGCTTCGAACTCCTCTTCGACGGGCACAACCTCGACAAGTGGCAGGGCAACACCGTCAACTACACCCCCGACAACGGCACAATCTATGTCACGGCCAACTACGGCGGCAGCGGAAACCTGTACACCAAGAAGAAGTATAGCGACTTCATCTACCGCTTCGAGTTCTCCTTCGTCAAGCCCGGCGTAAACAACGGTATCGGCATACGCACACACATCGGCACCGATGCAGCCTACGACGGCATGGAGATACAGGTGCTCGACCACGACGACCCCATCTACGCCGACCTTCATCCCTATCAGCAGCACGGCTCTGTCTATGGCATCATCGTTCCAAAGCATGTCAAATTCGGTAAACTCGGCACATGGAACACGGAAGAGATCTACGCCAAGGGCGACCACATCCGCGTGACGGTCAACGGCGAGGTGATCCTCGACGGTAACATCCGCGAGGCCTGCAAGGGTCACAACATAGCGCCCGACGGCGGCAAGAGCAACCCCTACACCGTAGACCATCAGAACCATCCCGGCCTGTTCAACAAGGACGGCTACGTCAGCTTCTGCGGCCACGGCCCGGGCGTCCGCTTCCGCAATGTCCGCATCCTTGACCTGAGCAAGCATAAGGGCAAATAAAATCATAAGATATCCGTCGCCGTGCCAGATGAATCATATAACAGGCCCGAGGCGACGGATTTCTTTTTTCTATAATTCAGCACAATAATGAATATGAGAAAATCAATACTGCTCAGCATCATCTCCTGCCTTCTGTTCCCCATCGCGGGCCTCGCCGTGAAGATAGTTCACGGCCCCTACCTGCAGAATGTGGGCAGCACCGAGGCTACCATCGTCTGGGTGACCGATGCAGACTGTGACGGACATGTAGAGCTCGCGCCGGATGACGGCACCAATTTCTACGCGTGTGCCCGCCCGAAATACTATGACACGAACATGGGTGTAAAGCGCGTGGGCAAGATACACGCCGTGAGGCTTACGGGCCTCTCTCCCAACACATCCTACCGCTATCGCATACTCTCCACCGAGGTGCTGAAGCGCGAGGGATGGCATGTCGTGTGGGGCTATGTGGCGGCATCGGATGTATATTCGCGCCAGCCGCTGAAATTCACCACGCTCGACCCGACCAAAGCGGAGACCTCGTTCGTCATCCTCAACGACATTCACGAGCACGTCAACACCATCGAGCCGCTCCTGAAGCGTGCGGGATACGAGAACAGCGATATGGTCATCTGCAACGGCGACATGGTCAGCATCCTGCCCGACGCCGAGAAACTCTTCACGGGATTCATGGACGAAAGTGTCCGCCTCTTCGCCTCGGAGAAGCCATTCTACTATGTACGCGGCAATCATGAGACACGCGGAGCCGCCGCCACTCTCTTTCACGACTACGTGTGTCCCCGTCAGGAGCATCTCTATTTCATGTGGCGTCAGGGGCCTGTGTGCTTCATCGCCCTCGATACCGGCGAGGACAAGCCCGACGACGATCTGGAATATGCGGGCATGAATACCTATGACTCCTATCGTGACGAGCAGGCCAAATGGCTGGCGGAGGCCGTACAGAGGCCCGAATACAAAGACGCCCCGTATCACGTCGTGATATGCCATATCCCGCCGGTGACCAACAAGGGCGAGGCCTGGCACGGCAATATGGAGGTCACCTCCAAATTCGTTCCCGTGCTCAACAAGGCCGGCGTCGACGTGATGATATGCGCCCACGAACACCGCTTCTCCTTCCACCCCGACACTGAGGGCGTCAATTTCCCGATCGTCATCAATGCCAACACAACTTCCCTGCGCGGCGAGACGAAAGGTGGCAAACTGCACCTGAGCATCTACGACGAGAAGGGCAAAGTCATCTTCTCTCATGATTTTGGCAAATAGATAATTATCCCATACAATATAACAAACACCAAGATGAACCGTAAAACACTTATAGAAAAGATATTCGAGCGCCGCTCCTTCCTCTGCGTGGGGCTGGACAGCGACATGAGCAAGCTCCCCGCCTGCCTCGCCTCCGACCACGACGCCATGTTCACGTTCAATCGCGCCATCATCGACGCCACAGCGCCCTACTGCGTGGCCTACAAGCCCAACGCCGCCTTCTACGAGGCTGCGGGCATCGTGGGCGAGAGCACACTGCAGCGCACGGCCGAGTACCTGAAGGAATACTACCCCGACCACTTTCTCATCCTCGACGCCAAGCGCGGCGACATCGGCAACACGGCGCGCATGTACGCCCGCTCGGCCTTTGACATCCTCGGCTGCGATGCCGTGACGGTAGCCCCGTATATGGGCAGCGACAGCGTGCTCCCCTTCCTCGAGCACGAGGGCCACTTCGTCGTACTGCTGGCCCTGACGAGCAACGGCGGCAGCGCCGACTTCCAGATGTCGCGCGACGAGAAGGGCAAGCGACTATTCGAGCGCGTCATCGAGAAGAGCCGCGAGTGGGGCAACGCCGACAACATGATGTATGTCGTGGGCGCAACGCGTGGCAGCCTTATCGGCGATGTGCGCAAACTGGTGCCCGACAATTTCCTGCTCGTGCCCGGCGTAGGCGCTCAGGGCGGCAGCCTTGAGGACGTGTGCCAGTACGGTCTGACGAAGGACTGCGGCCTGCTGGTCAACTCCTCGCGCGGCATCATCTTCGCCGACAGCTCGGAGCATTACGCCGAGGGCGCTGCTGCCGCTGCCCATGCCCTGCAGGAGCAGATGGCCGCACAGCTCGACAAACTGAAGCATTGACCCCTGAGCGGCAATAGCCATCGCGATGAAATACATCATTGACCCCGTACACGGCTTCACGCCCATCGAGGACGGCCTCATCGCCGCGCTCGTCCGCCATCCGCTCTTCCAGCGGCTCACACGCATACGCCAGCTCGGCGTAGAGGGCCTTGTCTATCCGGGGGCGCAGCATACACGCCTCCAGCACTCGCTCGGCGCCTACCATCTCACACGTCTGGCCGCCGACACACTCTCCGGCAGCGGTGTAGAGCTGTCCGCCGACGAGCGCGAGGGACTGCTGGCGGCCATACTGCTGCACGATGTGGGCCACGGCCCGTTCTCGCATGTTCTGGAGCATGTCATCGTCCCGACGGTAAGCCACGAACATGTCTCGCTGCTGGTCATGAAGGCCATCTGCGCCGAGCTCGGCGGCTCCCTACCCACGGCCATCGCAATCTTCTCCGGCACATATCCCCGCCGCTTCCTCCACGAACTCGTGTCCTCGCAGCTCGACATGGACAGGCTCGACTACCTCTGCCGCGACTCGTTTTTCACCGGTGTCAGGGAGGGCAATGTGGGCGCCTCGCGCATCATACAGATGCTCGGTGTGAAGGACGACCATATCGTGGTCAATGAGAAAGGCATCTACTCGGTGGAGAACTATCTGATGTCGCGCCGCATGATGTACTGGCAGGTCTATTTCCACAAGACGGCCGTCGGCGCGGAGTACGTGCTTACCGGCGCGCTCCGCAGGGCGAGGGAACTGATGCACGCGGGCGCTCAACTGTTCGCCTCGCCGGCCCTGGCCTACTTCCTGCAGCACGACGTGAGCGAGACCGAGTTTGACAGCACGCCCGACATCCTGCAGCTCTACCTCTCGCTCGACGACAGCGATATCATCTCGGCGCTCAAGGTGTGGCAATACTCCGACGACAAGATCCTGGCGCGCCTGAGCGGCGACTTCATCAACCGCCGCCTCTTCAAGGTCAGGATCTACGACGGTCAGGCGCCCGAAGGCGCTCTCGGGGACAAGCGGCGCGAAATGGCCGCGGCTCTCGGCATAAGTCTGAAGGATGCCGCCTACTTCGCCGGCACCGTTACCATCGAGAAGGACATGTACAGCCTGCAGGCCGACCAGATACGCATCCTCTCGCGCTCAGGCGTGGTGCACACCATGCCGGAAGTCTCCGAGATCATCCGTTCCGACTCCACCGCTCCAGCCTACCGCAAGACATACCTCATGTACGAGCGCATCTGAGCGCCGCGCCGTAAGGCGAATACCGGACCAATACACAGCCATGTGCCGCGAACCTCACCAAGGCCGGCACATGGCTGTATATATATAGGTAAATGCGCCCGCCCCGACACGGTATCATGCTTTATATGCGGAGGCAAATGGTAATGGATAGTCATGAACAGGAATGCATAAAAGAAGAATATTCTCTCTTCGGGAGACTCTATTCCCGCATGCCAAAAAAGATTCGCTGTTTTATAAGTCCTCAGCCTCCTGTCCATTCATTATATATTCGCCGTCCGGATAACATACGCTTTTCCCATTTTGGAAGAGTCCCTGCCCTTCATCATAAAAACCTTTCCGCACAGCCCAAAAACTACATTTGAGACGAGTGAAACTACATTTGAGATGTTTCTACTCGTCTCAAATGTAGTTTTGGCCTCTTGGAGAGGCTAAAAATCACACAGTTGCAAAGGGCCGGAAACTACCCTTTGGGGACCGCGAATACGGACGGCAAGATTGCTGGCACGGGAAACAGACTTCGCCCAAAACATTGGCGCGCGTCTCGTGCTCCCAGTCAGGCTTCGCGCAAAACGCTACAATCATTTCACTTGTAGAAGTCCTCATTCCCCGGCCTCGCTGAGATAATTTCGCTATCCAAACGATTGCCCCTTTCCCACTTTTTCGAATAGGCCGTTGCACACATCGGGAAAAACCTTCCGCATACGTTGTATCTCACAAAGCATCTGAGGAAAACTACATTTGAGATGTTTCTACTCGTCTCAAATGTAGTTTTGGCCTCTTGGAGAGGCTGATTTACAAATACTTAGCAAGTGGGGCAAATCCGGCTCTATGTCGTCAGCAGAAGGGCCTGACAGATTCAGAGCCGCGAGGCTGCCAGATAGCCGAGGAAGAAAAGCAGGAAACCGCCGGTCAGACTGATGCCGAGGTAGAGGACGAGGGGCACCAACTGCCCTGCGCGCGTCATGGCGAAGTTCTCGCCCACAAAGGTGGAGAAGGTGGTGAATCCGCCGCACATGCCGACGGTGAGAAACAGCCGCAACTCGTCCGTGCAGCCCTGCCAGCGCGTGAAGAGGGCTGTCAGGAAACCGAGGATGAGGCACCCTATAAGATTGACCGTCAGTGTGCCGAGCGGCATATTGAACCACTGCACGTGGGCCGTCAGCCTCGTGACCGCGTAGCGCATCACGCTGCCGGCAAATCCGCCGAGCCCTACTGCCAATATCGTTCTGATCATCTCTCGCCCGTCTTTCCGTTATCTGATGCCGGCCTTCTCCTCCTCCGCTCTCAGAAGCGCGGTGAAGCGGTCCGCGACGGAGGCCTCATCTCCCGCAGCAAACGCGCCGCGCGCTGCCTCTGAGGCAAGGGCTGAGGCGGCCCTGAGGGCGCACTCCCGCTCCTGTGCCCTGCCCGCTCTGAGACCGCTGTGAAATGAAGTGGTGGGCAGGATGTGTCTGTCTGGTTTTCCGTCCGGCATCTTACGCTATCTCTTTACAGACTGCAAAGTTAGCAATATTATCCCACGCGGATTCATGGAGATGTGTATTAAAAATACCGCATATCTTATACAAAATGTTATAAGTCGGCAAAAAAGGCGAATTATAGGATTGAATTCAAAATTAAAATCGTATATTTGCGCAGTGTTATGGCATATCCTAACTAATAACCAAAACAGAAAATAATTACGTACAATAAGTTATGAAGAATTGGTTTTATGCAGCATTGACTGCAGCGTTTATTTTTGCGGCTCCGGAAATCTCAGCCCAGAAGCATTATGAGCAGCCCGCCATCACGCCCGAACTGACGGCCGAGGCAGACGCAGCGCTCCAGGCTTACAAAGCGGCTCCTGACGATATCAAGGGTGCTGTGAAACAACTGATTAAGAAAAAAGAGGACAAAGACCTTGCAGCCATCGGCTATTACTACCTGGCAAAGAAGGAGTATGCAATGGCTACCGAGACAGCCAATCGTCTCTACAGCAAGGATGAGAAATATGTGCCCGGCATGGTGCTGCAGGGCGATATAGCCAGCGCCCAGAAGAAATGGGGCGAGGCTGCACAGAAATACGACGAGGCTCTGAACGCCGATCCCGAGCTCATCGAGGTCTATCTCAAGAAGGCCAACGTATTCCTCAACGGCGATACCAAGACCGCTCTCAGCACGCTCATGGAGCTGCAGAACATCGCCCCCGACCTGCCCGAGGTGAACCTCGGTCTGGCAAAGCTCTACTATCAGACGGCCGACATGCCTAAGGCCATCGAGAGCTACAAGAAATATCTCACCGTCGAGAAGAACCCCTCCATTGATGTGCTTCGCGAATACGCCATCTCGCTTTTCGCCGACACCAACTATACCGAGGCTCTCAAGGTGGCCGATCAGGGACTCAAGAAAGACCCCAAGGATCTGGCTCTCAACCGCATCAAGTTCTATGCCGACGTCGAGTCGAAAAACTATGATCAGGCCTTCACGGACAAGGACAATCTCTTCGGCAAATATCCCGACAGCGTCTACAACTATCGCGACTACACCTATCTGGGCCGCGTGGAGAGCAATATGAAGCTCATCAAGGAGTCGCTGGAGCACCTCAACAAGGCCATTGCCCTCAAGGACAAAGCCAAGAAGAGCGACATCTCCCTCTACAAGGACCTCTCCGACGTATATGCCGAGGTGCCCGACTACGAGAACGCCATCAAATATCTCAAGCTCTACACCGACTCCACTGGAGCCGAGGCCGGCGCCATCGACCTGCTGAACATGGGTAAGCTCTACTATCAGGCTGCCAGCGACGAGTCGACCGCGCAGGACAAGAAGGACGCCTTCATCGCCGCAGGCGACAAGGTGTTCGCCCAGCTCGCCGACCGCAAGAAAGACCTCTACTACGGTCCGTTCTGGAGAGCGCGTATCAATTCGCTCATCGATCCTTCCCAGCCCAATGACAATGCCAAGACTTACTATGAGGAGACCATCCGCCGCATAGGTGACAACAAGGACTACAATAGCCAGCTCAAGGAAGCCAATCGTTACCTCTCCTTCTACTATCTCAAGAAGAACGACGATGCTCAGGCCAAGAGCTATGCCGAGAAGGTGCTCGCCATCGACCCCTCCGACAAACTGGCTTCGCAGATCATCAAGCTCGTGAAGTAAATACCGCCGCGCGCCTCAGGCTGCGCGACTGAATAACCATAGAAAAGGTAGCAACGAAGAATCATTTCGTTGCTACCTTTTCCTTTTATATGTCCGTTATCGCAGGTGGCTGTGCTCCCGGGCGGGCGGCAGAGGGCGCGGCGGTGCAAATTCCCTGAACCGCGCCGATGTCAGAATGGATAAAATTGCTAATTTTGCGCCCGTAATCCTGCATAAACATCAGGCAAATGGATTGGTGGGAAAACCTGTTTGACATCCACTCGGCTATACAGACTCTGACTGTTATCTCGGCCATTGTCACGCTCGGCCTCGCCCTCGGCAAGATCAAAGTCAGGGGCGTCTCGCTGGGTGTGGCCTTCGTATTCTTTGCCGGCATTCTTGCGGGACACCTGGGGCTCAGCATCGACCACAATGTGCTCGACTTTGCCGAGACGTTCGGTCTGGCGCTCTTCGTCTATGTGCTTGGGCTGCACGTGGGTCCGCACTTCTTCTCTTCGCTCAAGCACGAAGGGTTCTCCCTCAACATCTGGAGCCTCATCATCATCGTGGCGGGCACACTCTTCGCCCTGGTGCTCATCCCGCTGACGGGCATCAGCCTCCCCAACATGGTCGGTGTGCTCTGCGGCGCCACTACCAACACCCCCGCCCTCGGTGCGGCGGCGCAGACGCTCTCGCACCTCGGACTGCCGAGCGGGAGCCTCGCCCTCGCCACGGCTGTCACCTACCCCATCGGCGTCGTGGGCGTCATAGCGGCGATGATGATCCTGCGCAAGTTCTTCTGCCGCCCTGCCGACCTCGAGCCCAAGAAACTGACCGAGGACGACAACACATACATCGAGGAGCTCCGCGTCATCAATCCCGCTATCGATGGCAAGACGGTGATGCAGGTGGCGCAGATGACCCATTGCAAATTTATCATCTCCCGCCTCTGGAGGGGCAAGGAAGTGATTGTACCGCGCGCCGACACAGTCATGCATCTCAATGACAAACTGCTCGTGGTGACTACCCACGACGAGGAGCACATCATCGAACTCCTGTTCGGCGAGAAGATAGACATCGACTGGAACGCCTCCAAGATCGACTGGAACGCCATCGACAGCAATGTCGAGAGCCGCACTCTGGTGGTCTCGCGGGCGGCTATCAACGGCAAGATGCTGGGCCGCCTCCGGCTGCGCGCCACCTACGGCGTCAACGTGAGCCGTGTGACGCGCGGCGACATCCGCCTCCTGGCCACGGACAACCTGCGCCTGCAGTACGGCGACATGGTGACCGTAGTCGGCAGCCACGACGCAGTCAACAGCGTGGAGGAGTTCTTCGGCAACTCGGTCAAGACGCTCAACGAACCGAATGTGGGCAGCATCTTCCTCGGCATATTGCTCGGCTTGGCGCTCGGCACCATCCCCATCAGCATCCCCGGCATGAGTTCGCCGGTCAGGCTGGGCATCGCAGGCGGTCCGATCATCATGGGCATCATCATCGGCGCTCTTGGCCCCAAGCTCCACTTCATCTCCTACACCACGCTCAGCGCGTCGCTCATGCTGCGCAAGCTCGGGCTCTCCATCTATCTGGCCTGCCTCGGTCTGGACGCTGGCAAGGACTTCTTCGCCACTGTCATCCGCCCCGAGGGCCTGGAATGGGTGGCTGTGGGCGCGCTCATCACCATCGTGCCCATCATCGTGCTGGGAGTGGCGGCGCTGAGGCTGGGCAAGTTCGACTTTGCCACGGTCTGCGGCATCCTCTGCGGCAGCATGGCCAATCCGATGGCCCTCGGCTACGCCAACGACACGCTCAAGGGCGACTCGGCCAACGTCAGCTATGCCTCCGTCTACCCGCTGGGCATGTTCGTGAGGGTCATCATCGCCCAGATGCTCATCATGTTCTTCGTGAGTTAGCCTCCGGGCGCATCCATCTCCCCCTACCATTATCGGCCGCCTTTCAGCGCGCAAGCACCGTTGGGCTTCCGGATTTCCGGAAGCACGAACTATTCTCCGCGAAAGCGGAATCATATTCTATTAAGCCGTACACCATTCCCCTGACAAGCAATCGAGTAGGAGGTAAACACTAATCATAGGTGCTTATCTCCTATTTTCGTGTTTACCGACCTCTCACACCACTGTACGTGCGGTTCCGCATACAGCGGTTCCCTTCTTGGATCCCCATTTGACA
>Ga0256404_1001886_pt1 | contig 48414 bp, 58 predicted proteins | sample RumenRJG_01DNA_FD_185990 | JGI IMG/M metagenome (GOLD analysis project Ga0256404, IMG submission 185990) | Bovine rumen microbial communities from Lethbridge, Alberta, Canada - RJG_01 | ecosystem: Host-associated > Mammals > Digestive system > Stomach > Rumen | place: Canada: Alberta | collected... | reverse complement strand
CAGTTGGACCAGCCATCAGGACCGATATACACCGGGAGGTCCTTGCCACTCTTTACCAGATGGTAAGGGTCGAAGACCTTGATGTCGTAGAGGTTGAAGTCCTCATCAACGACCACCTGGGCGTTGACAACTGATCGGGAATACGTTTCGTTCAGGTAGTCAGTGCTGAAACCGTTACCGTAGAAGTCGTTCTGTATGCGGGTCTGCTGCTCTTTGTTGAGCTCGTTGAAGTAATAACTTGTTAGTTTCATAATCTTGTATTTTTAATTGTTTATATCTCTTTCTTTATTACACTGCAAAGATACGAACTTTTTTTTATATATGCAAGCATATAAGCAAATAAATGCTTGCAAATAACATTAATTAACGAATGAGGGGAGAAAAGGGGAGGAAAAGGGCACGATGAACGAGAAAAACGGTTAACCCCTGTCAACCTTTTTCGCGATGTATGAGGGGACGCTGCGAAGCAGCGTCTTACTGAACGGACGGGCGATTGAGATCAATCGGACGTGCAAACGAGATCAATCACACGGGCAATTTTTCCGGAACATATTTATTAACTCTTAAAAACTTTTGGCCTATGTCAAAAATTAGGTACAAAATTGTCGAGAACAAGGCGGTGGAGCCGCATAGCTTCTACGCTATCGCCATCGCCACGGGTAAACTGAGTTTTGAGGACATCTGCGAGGAAGCCTCCGACGGTAAGAACGTCACGCCTGCCATCATGCGGATGTGCGTGAGTGAGTACATGAAGGCGGCGCGGCGCGAGCTGATCCGTGGATTCCGGGTGCCACTGGGCGAGGACTTCCTGACGCTCTATCCGAACATCCGGGCGAGTGCCAAGGACACCACCGACAAGGAGGGCAAGACCATCGTGGCCACGCCTGACAAGGTGAGGGTGGCGAACGGACTGAGCAAGATCGCCTGCTCCGTGAGCCGTCAGTTCAGCGCGGAATTTGCACGAAAGGTGGAGTGGCAGCGCGTAGATGCTCAGACCGGCCTGCCTGTCGAGGGCGATGAGGACATCACCGACGATGCGGGCACCACGGGCGGCAAGACCTCTGAGGGTAGCGGCACGGGCACTGGCAGCGGCACCCAGAGCGGCGGAAGCACCGGCGGTGGCACTGGCAGCGGATCCGGCGGCGGCAAAGAAAAGGAAGTTTAAGTTTTTTCGTGTATATAGTATTTTAATAGATTTACATCTCTTTTTTTTTGGAGGCGCTGGGGCTCGGGAGAGTCTCAGCGCTTTTTGTTTACCTGCGGGGGAGTTTTGGGCGATGGGTAGAAAAGAGAACAATTATGACCAAAGACCAGGAGCGCAAGGTGGCGGCCAAGCAGCTGCTTTGCGCAAGATACACCAACCAGATGCAAGAGCGGCTGCGCAACATTGATGAGCGGCTCGTCGAATATTACGAAGACATGATCGCACACTCATGGGCTGTCGAGGGTGCGGAGGATGACTATTACAACATTTACGAGATCCTCGGAGCCGCACGCTTCCTGCGGATGCTCAAGGACTACGAGTTTAATTATCGCAAGGTGCGGACGGTGATTAGGCTTGGGGAAGGCGTGTGGAAGAAGGGCGACAAGGGATTCTGGGAGCATGTGAGCGGGGGCGTGAAGCAGCCCGGCACCAGCAAGGATCAGGTCTATCGGTGGGAGCCGTTCCAGGTGCTTATTCTTGCCGAGATGTTCGGGCCACTCGCCTGGATCGACACGCAAGACCATGTGGGCGACCGGGCGACCCGTGACACCGAGCGCGTCGATGATGACGGACGGATTCTCGACCTGCGCCGCCTCTGTACCGACTTCACCTTCTATGCCGCCCGCAAAAATAACAAGACCGGGTTGGCCGCCTTCATTCAGGTTGTGTTCTTCCTCTTGGAAGACCGCAACGCCGAGATCTATTGCTGTGCCAACGCGGCGGATCAGGCCAAGACCCTGTACACCCGCACCAAGGACATGCTCGCGCAACTCGACCCCACCGGGCAACGGTTCCGCCTCACGCAAACCATCTGTGACTGGCGCAAGGAGTGGCACGGGGTGCATCATTCCTTCATCCGTCCCCTGTCTGCCGGTGGCAAGACCAAGGATGGTGCCTTCGCCCAGTTGGTCTGTGCGGATGAGTACGGAAGTGCCCCGTGGATCAGTGGCAAGAGCGACATGAAGCGGCTCGTCGATGTCATGGAGTCGTCCATGGGTGCGCGCCGGGAGCCGATGACCTTCACGACCACCACCGCCGGCAATATCTCCGAGGGGCCGTTCATCGAGAAGCTCAACGCCTTGCACCTGCTGCTGCTCCGTGAACTCGACATTGCCACGGGCAAGGCACAAGCGGACGTGAGTCTCGACCGCACCAGCTGCCTGCTCTTAGAGCCGGATGTCTGGGACCGGGACGAAGAGACGCTGCTCACCGCTCACAATGTCCGGCGCAAGGTGAACCGGATGCTCGGAAAGATTGTGCAGCACTCCTTCTACGATGACTGGGTGAGCCGCGTGCGCCTCGATCCCAACAACTACAACGAGTATTGCGCAAAGCTGATGAACGTCTACAAGAGTGCCACCGTCGAGGACTGGATCCGTCCCGACCAGGTGCGCAAGCTCGTCGTAGACCACCGCGTCGATGCCTGCCTTGCCACGCAAGGCTGGATTGTCTTTGTCGGTCTCGACTTCTCCTTAGGCGATGACCTCCATGCCATGAGCTACCTCTGCTACCACCAGAGCGAAGACCCCGCCGACCGCTATTTCTTTGCCGACTGCGACGCGTGGATCACCGAAAACACCCTCAACACGTCGCCCATGCGCGAGATATACCTGCAGTGGGTGGCCGAGGGCTGGCTGCACGTCAGTCCCGGCGAGACGCTCGATCCCAACGCACCCGTGAACCGGGCGGCGGAGCTCTACGACAAAGGCGTGCTGCTCGCCATGTTCCTCTACGATCCCTACAAGGCCAAGACACCTATCAACACCCTCAGCGCGTATATCTACAGCCGGGGAGCTGACCCGAAACAGATTGTCCTGCCCTGCAGACAGAACTACGCGACCTTCAATCCTGTGGTGCTCGAGATGGATTATATGGTCAAGAACGACCCGCCGGTCATCCATTTCTCCCCGTCACCCCTTTGGCCGTGGTGCTTTGGCAATGCGGTGCTCGACACAAGCAACGACGGCATGGAAAACCACAAACCCATCAAGCGCGACCATAGCTCCAAGATAGACCCGGTGATCGCACTGTTGGAAGGATTGGTGGGGTATGACTTGGCGGATGGAAGGGTCAACGAAAATTCATAGTTTTGTTGTGTTAGTGTTTGTATGTTTCCCCGTAGGGCTTCGGCCTTGCGGGGGTTTATTTTGTTAACCCTACAGTTCTTTTTGCGGGATTATTAGAAACAAAACGAACTATGCAACTTACAGAAGATCAGATACGAAGAATCGCAAGGCAGGAGGGCAAGAAAATTGTCAACGGTGGCAGTGGTATGGTCATCGGGGGCGGGTCAGCATCCGGCTCGTCTGAAAACGCGCGCGAGGCGCAACATGCCAAGGAAGCCGACCATGCTGCCAGTGCTGACAAAGCTGCCAGTGCTGACAAGGCTACCGAGGCCGACCACGCTACCAAGGCGGCCGGGCTTGACGATGATGCTCAGACTGCGCTCGACAATAAGTACCTCCGCAAAGACCGGGACGACGAGACCAAGCATAAACTCACCATGGCAGAAGCGGCCGTGACGGGCAACGCTGCCGTGAAGGGCGACTTGAAGATTGGCAAGGATGGCAGCTATACCATCACCAAGGAGGGTATCGCTAAGCTGGCCGGGGTTGTGGCAGAGTATCTCAAGAGCTCGGACTTCACACCGGGGACGGCCATGGGGTTCGACGGCAAGGGGTATGGTATCACCAAGGGCACGGACGGGAAATACACCTTGGAGATAGACAAGCTTATCGCAAGGATGAAGATGATCGTGGCCGAGTTGGAGGTGCACGAGATGAGCTTCATCGGCGGTACGGTTGTGCTGAGTCCCTGCGGCAACCGTGTGGACAGGGTGGAGAAACTCGATGCTGAGGGCAGCCCCATAACAACCGACGGCACGGCGGTAGATCGTTACCGTTGCTATTTCCTCGCCTCGGATGGAGACAGACAGATTAAGAATGAGTGGGCAGTGGGTCAGCTGGCCCGCTGCAAGACAAACAACATTACCGCCCCCGGAAATTATACCAACTACCAGAACAGCGACTATTGGCGGCTTGTGGTGGGGGTGTCTTCTGGTCCCGTGACCAAAGATGGCAAGCAATACCACTATTTTGACCTGTCGAACAACACAGCGTCGCGCACGACGCTTACCGTCACAGAGGGCGGCGAGAGCAAGACCTATACCGTGAACTTCCCCGGCGTTGACCCGACGCTGAACAGCGTGCCTATGGCCGGTGACAACGTTGTGGGTCTCGGTCATGCGTGGGACGATAGTCGGAAGAACGCTGCCATGATCTCAGCTGACGAGAACATTGGATGGACACTGTACAAGGGCATCAACACTTATAGTCTTGGGGAAGAGTTTGTTGTAAATAAGTTCTCTATTAAAAGGACGGTTGTCACGACCGATCACTTCATCCTGCGCCCCTATGCAGCTCCCACAGAGACGCAGACGGTGACGGTGATGCGAGGCGTGTATGACAACGGAAAGAGCTACGGGCATAACGACCTCGTGACGTACAACGGGCAGGTGTGGGTCTGCATGGTGAAGGTGGGTGATACGGTCAAGGGCACGGCTCCGTCTCTTACGGGCGAGGGTGCAAAGTACTGGTCGGTTTATGCTACCAAAGGTGCTGACGGTAAGGATGGCAAGGACGGCGTTAGCACCTACTTTCATATTGCCTACGCGGACAATGCTACGGGTGGGGGCTTCTCTCAGAATCCCGCTGGCAAGAACTATATCGGTACGTATGTAGACCACGTTGCTACGGATTCAACCAAGGCCTCTGACTACAAATGGCAGCTTGTCAAAGGCGCGCAAGGTGAGAAGGGAGACAAGGGTATTCCCGGTACGAACGGCACGAATGGTAAGACCTCTTACTTGCATATTGCTTACGCTAACTCAGCAGACGGCAAGACCGGCTTTGATGTTGGCAACAGCACGGGAAAGCTCTATATCGGTCAGTATGTTGACTTCACAGAGGCGGATTCCACCGACCCTACAAAATACTCTTGGACAAAGATAAAGGGCGATAAAGGTGACAAGGGAGAAAAAGGAGACCAAGGCATTCAAGGCTTACAGGGCTTGCAAGGTGAGAAGGGCGACCAAGGTATTCAAGGACCAAAGGGTGCTACAGGTGCTGCTGGCAAGGACGGCGTTAGCACCTACTTCCATATTGCCTACGCAGACAATGCTACGGGTGGGGGCTTCTCTCAGAATCCCGCTGGCAAGAACTATATCGGTACGTATGTAGACCACGTTGCTACGGATTCAACCAAGGCCTCTGACTACAAATGGCAGCTTGTCAAAGGCGCACAAGGTGAGAAGGGTGACAAGGGTATTCCCGGCACGAACGGCACGAATGGTAAGACCTCTTACTTGCATATTGCCTACGCTAACTCAGCAGACGGAAATACCGGCTTCGACGTTAGCAACAGCACAGGAAAGCTCTACATCGGTCAGTATGTAGACTTCACAGAAGCTGATTCCAATGATCCAACAAAATATTCTTGGACAAAGATAAAGGGTGAAAAGGGCGATACCCCACCTATGTATTCGCTGAATGCAACAGCTGGAAATAATGATATTGGTAATAATTCCCGCATCTCCTTCAACGGGAAGCAGCTGGCCATATCTGTATCGAGAGGGCATACCATCTACTTCCTGCGTGGCGGCGTGTCTCCTTCTGTGGTTTTCACTAAGTCTTATGATACATACGCCATTGGCTCACTTGCCACGGATATGGCTACATACCTGACATCTAATGATACGAACACATATAATGATTGTGTGCTTGTCATTATCGGATTCGATGCCTTGTCCGTGAATGATGATTTGCGTAATGCGTTGAAAAAATATGGCTACGGAGGGGATGGCTTGCTGTACAACGTATCCCGTAGCCGTACTTCGTTCGTTTTCATCGGGCAGAAGGGTATGCCAGAGGGCACGGCTTACTATAAGATGTCCAAGACGGAAAAGGTGAGCCTCACAGCCTCTGTGTCTAACGGCGTGCTGATAGGAATGGGGCATAAGGGTGACAAGGGAGACAAAGGCGACCAAGGCATCCGTGGCTTGCAGGGCTTGCAAGGCGAAAAGGGTGACCAAGGTATTCAAGGCCCAAAGGGCGACACTGGTGCTACTGGGCCAAAGGGTGCCACTGGTGCTGCTGGTAAGGACGGGGTGAGCACCTACTTCCATATTGCCTACGCGGACGACGCAACAGGTGGCGGCTTCTCGCAGAACCCTGCTGGCAAGAACTATATCGGTACGTATGTAGATCACGTTGCTACGGACTCCACGAACCCATCTGCCTACAAATGGCAGCTTGTCAAAGGTGCGCAAGGCGAGAAGGGTGACAAGGGTATTCCCGGCACTAACGGCACGAATGGTAAGACCTCTTACTTACATATCGCTTATGCCAACTCTGCGGACGGCAAGACGGGCTTCGACGTTTCCGTCAGTACGGGCAAGCTCTATATCGGCCAGTATGTAGACTTCACAGAAGCTGATTCCAATGATCCAACAAAATATTCTTGGACAAAGATAAAGGGAGAGCAAGGTATCAAAGGTGACACTGGCCAAAAAGGTGAGAAGGGTGACAAGGGAGATGACGGCTCAACTTATGACATTTATCTCTCTGCGAGTGTGCTAAAGGGAGACAGTACGGGTAAGCTCAACGACAACGACACGGTGAGCGTGACAGCGAAGGTGATGAAGATAACCGGCGGAACGGCGGTGCAGGTAACGAACACGGACGAGGCATACTTTACCATCTCACGGACGACAGACAACGGTGACATCGTCAATTGGCCGTATGGCAAGTTTACCATCGATACCTTCGAGGTATTCGGCAATGGCGTGAAAACATGGAACTTCTCCTTGTACGTCGGCGGCACGTTCCTCAAGACCGTGATGCTCCCCGTGGTGCGTGACGGTAAGGATGGGGACGGCACCGCGGCAACGGTGTACACCATAGAGCCTTGCGCCAACTTCGAGGCTACTGGGAAGTTGACGGATGCAAGCCACGTAACTGTGAGCATCAGTGGTGACGTGCAGGTGTACAAGATTACGGGAGATCAGAAAACGCTCTGCGGTACTGCCGATGACGTATATGCCGAAAATTTCCGGCTGAGCATAGGCGGAACCAATTATGACGGCACGGGCACGTTCACTTACGATGGTGGAAATATCAAGGTCTCAAAAACTATCCCCTATGAGGTCGGCGAAGACAAGAATAATGTTCCAGGGTCGGCTACAATCACCTTGTACGACTCTATCAGTGGTGGCTTTGTAGGCAATCAGCTGGCCAGTCTCGTGGTGCCTGTCTCGCTCAATCCCGGTGCGATCGTAGATGTGAACTCCGAGCTTAGTACGATACAGAAAACAACGACGAGTTTGCAAGGCACGATAGAGACCATCAAGCAGGGGCAGGGGCAGATAAGCTTGAAGGTGCAGGACTTGCAGTCGATGGCTAAGTCGAGGAACCTCATCAGCGGAGGCAACGTGACGGGACTGTACAACAAACAATATGAGGTGTTCCGCAGCTCTGCCTTCAAGATGGAACAGGGCAAGACCTACACCGTGACGGCGCAGCTGTGGCTGAAGTCGGCAAGCAACGGGCATCATGTGATGGTACAGGTTTTTGGTGCTGATAACAGTTGGTCTCCTTTCTACCATTCAGATGAACTTACTAACACGTCGACCAGCGTCGTACGGTTCAGTTTCGTGGCCGAGACGACGAAGCAGATGGTCGCCGCTGTCTATGAGCGTAACAGCTCCGGCACAGACCCCCTAAGCTACAACGGCGTGCATGTGGACTGGGTGCGCGTTGACGAGGGTGACTGGACGGGCGACAACGGCAGGACGTTGGATGAGTGGACACCCTCGGAGGAGGAGATCGATGCCGTGAACCTTCTGCCCGATCCGGGTTTTTCGGAGGCAATTGGGTACAGCGACGGCATGGGCGAAAGGAACAGCTATGACGACAACATGGGTGACTATGTGTCGTGGATGTCGAGGGACAGCACGTCGGTGGACGGAGCGTGCGGGGTGCTGTTTAACAGAAGCTACGCAACAAGCGATACATCGGCAGGATTGGGATATATCGTGCCTTTCAGAGGTGCGGGAACGTATTGTATATCCTTTGTCTATACCGACCTCTCACAGACATTGGGCGGGGCAAGCATGGACGAACCTATTTATATGGAACTCCATCCATGCGACGCGAACAAAAACCGGATAACTTACGGCACGTCGACTGGCGGTAGGAACACGAGCAGCGCTAATAGCGGTATCATCCGCGCGCAGAACTATAAGACTTTCGGGGAGACAGCAACGGACAGTAGCGGAAATGTTAAGAAGATAGTGTATCTGGAGGTTCGCGTGTTTCTTCGGGGCAACGGCAGTGTTCGTGTGTCCCGTCTGTGCCTGTCGAAGAGCGACCACTTCACCTACTGGAACGCCAACGATCTGTCCGAGGAAAGGAAGAAGGAGGCGGCACAGTTGGCAACGGGCATAGACATCTACAACAAGAAAATCACGCTGACGGCTGACAAGACGGTGTTTCAGACGAACAGCGGCAAGGAGGTTGCGGTGTTCACGGGGAGCGGGATAAACGCCGAGCTGGTGCACGCAAGGGAGCTGTCAACGATAGCAGATGACGGCCACGGCGTATTGATAAAAGACGCGCTGGCTCAGTTCTTCGGGCAGAACGGGATAGCCAACATCAAGTTTGGTGTAAACAGCGACGGGTATGCGGTACTGTCTTACTACGACAAGCAAGGCAAGTTCCTGTACAACCTCGGTCCGGATGGAATAAAAACAAATGACATAAGAGAAATGTCTGTAGAAGTCATTAAGGCTATTTCGACCAATGTCGTCGCCGGGAAAAAAGGCTATTCGTTCAATACGGGTACGAGAAACGGTTATGCCTATCCTGTACCAACCGACTATGAGTATCTTATTTTCGGCGGTAAGGAGGCAGACCATTCGGCCGTTTACTTCACTGAGGGATATACGCCGACGGTATTGAGCGGGAGCACGACTCTTTATCTGTATCATGCAGGGCGTGTTGCCAGTGGATATGCTGCTGACAGTACGCACGGCCTTACAAATGCCGCCGCAGGGAATGCTGACGGCAAGTATTTCACAAGCACGCAGATGGGTAACGGGAATGGTGCTCTTATGAACTTGGCAAACGGTACTTTTTTTATCGAAGGCTTCAAGACAGCCATGGGTATATCGGAGACTGGTGAAGATCTGCCATATATGAGCATTGTCTATATCGAGATAAAAGATGGCGTTTACAACGGAAGTAAGACACTGTGCACTTACGAGACATCAAGCGAAGTAGTAAAAAGGAGATAGAATATGAAATTAACGAAAGAGATTCATCTCGCGCAGACTGACAGAATCGTCTATGCATCGAGCATGGCACATATCTGCGCTAATGAGGTAAAGAACGAAGACGGGCAGTTTGTATACGACTGCATCTGGGTACCTGTAAAGGCTTATACGGAAGCCGCTACGGTGGACGGTCTGAGGCAGGAGCTGGCAAAGCAGATCACGGAATACGATGCCTCGGAGAATGTGAATAATTTTACTATTGATGGAGTACCTCTGTGGCTTAGCAAGGCAGACCGCACGGGGTTGTATCTCCGCTTTATGGCAGAGAAGGCTAACGGTAAGACGGAGACGACGCTGTGGACATCATCCGCAAGTTTTACGCTTAGCATTGACACGGCGGTCAAGATGCTCGGTCTGTTGGAAGTGTACGCAAGCGAGTGCTATGACGTTACGCACAGACATCTCGTTGAGAGCTCCAAGCTCGCAGATCTTGACGCGCTTCTTGATTACGACTTTACGGAGGGATACCCTGAAAAACTGGCGTTCTCGACAAAACAAGCGTAGGAAAAGCGTAGAGAAACGCTGCCCTGAAGGGCGGCGCACGGAACGGAATAGAAATATGTTTTGGTAGCTACAAACATATCGAGTTAATTAACATTTTTAGAACTATTAAAATCTAAAGCAATGGAAACAACAGACAAGATTTTTACGACGGATGGTAGTAACAGTTTTGCTAACGGAGCCATGATGGGCGCAAGTCTCAACAGGAATAACGACCCGGCTCTCATGGCTGCAATGATGAACGGAGGGATGAACGGACAGTGGAACAATCCTTTCATCTATCTCGTGTGGATGATGTTCGCGAACCGATGGATGGGGAACTATGGCACCCCAGCAGCCAACACTACCACACAGGCACAGATTCAAGCCTTGCAAGGTGTTGTGCAGGACAACCACAACTCTGACTTGCTGATGCAGGCTGTGAACGGAAACACCACAGCAACACAGCAGCTTGCCACAGCTCTCAATGCGGGGTTCGATCAAGTGAATGCTGCAATCTGTGGTGTCCGTAACGGCATCACAGCTGCCAATGGAAACATTCAGCTTGCCGCCCAGCAGATGATCAGCAACAACAATCTGCAGAGTGCTGCGCTCGGCAATCAGATTTGTCAAGGCTTCAATGGTTTGCAGAACGAGATTCTGACGCAAGGCTACCAAGGACAGCTCGGCACGCAGGCTGCCAACTACCAGAACCAAATTAACAACTTGCAGCAGAGCAACCTCATTCAGACGCTCAGCCAGCAGCAGGCTCAGCTTGTTTCTAATGGTTTCACACAGATTGGCTTCCAGGTGGAACGTCAGGGGTGCGAAATCAAGGAGGCAAACCTTGCCAACACCCAACGTATCATTGACACGCTGAACAATCACTGGAGCCAGAGCGACCAGAACCGCATCAACAGCTTGGAGTCCCAGCTCGCTCTAAGCCAGCAGACGCAGACCATCCTTGCGCAACTGAACAGCGCAAGTGCTACAAGTGCTAAGACGACGGCATAAATGTAATTAGGTATGGTGGAGAGTTTACCTCCACCATACTTTTTCTGTTTAATATAAATGATAGAAAAAAATGACATTCAAAGAATTAAAACCGGGGAACGAAATTTTCGTCCTTGATAAAAACGAGGTAGACGTAAAAAAAGGTACGGTCTCTCTCGTGTCACCCCCGCATGTCAGCAATCAGCCGGGGGTGCTTGGTATGTTCGTGGATATAACCATCAGTGCCGACAAATATAGCGGACAATATGTTGTCAGTGAGAATGGCGTAACAGCCTATGCAAGCAACAACACCGTCCTGATTACTACAAATTTGGACAACGTGCTTGCAGAGCTCAGAGGCATAAAGACGAACGCAGAAAGCATCGTCAACTCGATTGACAAATACAAAGATGACGTATGTAGATGCGACACGCTCCTTGCTGAACTTGACCCGGAATTCAAGAGAGAGCTGTCGTATGAGCAACGATTTTCTAAAATAGAGAAAGCGTTGGGCAAACTTGCCGACAGCAACGACAAGATCACGGACTTGTTAACTCAAATGACGCAGAAAAATATATAATTATGATAACAGTTACTAAAGGACAATGGTTTCCGCTTACCATCGGAAACATCAGCTACGCCGGAGCGGCCTTCGACTTGCAAGGTGCGACGGAGGTGAGTGCCTCGCTGGTCAGCACGCTGGGCATGAAGTCGCCGCTTGGCTTTGAGATTACCGCCTACAACGAAATTTCGGCGGTGTGTGACGGCAGTCTGTCGGCCGGAAAGTACGGCATCGAGGTGAGCTGCAAGGGTGCGGACGGCAAGTCTTACAGGATGAAGTCGCCGGGCGCGGTCATCGAGGTCTCTTCCTCCACTACTTCAAGCACGGGCTCCACGTCGGTGAGAGTTGCAGGCGATGAGTGGGAATTGACGGCAGATGTCGAGATGCACGAGGGGCAGGCACGCACCTATATGAGCCTCCTGGAGGAGGTGCGGCAGGGCGCAGTGAAAGCCACTGAGGAGGCGGAGAATGCGGCCAACGCCGTCAATGCCGCCAAGGCCGCGTGCGAGGAGCAGACGGCAAAGACTGAGAAGACGAACAGCGACATCACGGCAGCAGAGTCCGCACGTGTGGCAGCAGAGAACGGAAGGGCAAAGGCAGAGAGCGAGCGGGTGACAGCTGAGAACGCCCGTGTGGAGGCAGAGAACAAGCGGGCACAATCTGAGCAGAGCCGAGAGGCAGCCGAGACGGAAAGAGTGATCGCGGAAAAGGCAAGGGTGGCCGCTGAGACAGTAAGAGCAGCCGCCGAGGATGCACGTAAAGCCGCTGAGACACAACGGGAGACCGCCTTTGCTTCCGCCAAGGGTGCGTGCGAGACAGCCACCAAAAACGCAACCGCCGCCACGGACAAGGCAAATACGGCAGCAGGTAAAGCCAACGATGCTACGGAGGCAGCTACGAAGGCCGAGCAGGCACGCGTGACTGCTGAGACGGCACGTGTGAAGGCCGAGGATGCCCGCAAGACGGCAGAAAGCGCACGGGAGACGACAGAAACCAACCGTGACACGGCGGAGGCAAAGAGAGCTTCGGCAGAGACGGAAAGGCAGAGTGCCGAGGACGCAAGAAAGGAAGCCGAGCAAAAGAGGGAGACCGCCTTCGAGTTGAGCAAGGCGGCAGCTGATACGGCCGTATCTAATGCAAACGCGGCAACCGAAAAGGCAAATACGGAGGCTGAAAAAGCGAAGGCTGTCGTTGAAGACTATAAGCAGAACGTCCATGAACATCTAACCATCATACTCACGACGGACAATGATAACGACGTGGCGCTGAAAGGAGCTGTCGTCTCCATCAAATACCAGAACTCGAATATGGAGACGGATACGCTGACATGGGATGGAGAACCTCTGAAGACGGACATCACTGCAGGTATGATGTACACTGTCAGCACGTCGAATGTGAGCGGCTATGACTATGTGCCAAGTTTGAAAAAAATCACGGCCATTGGCGGCTATAACAGGAGCGTGACGTTACGGTATGCCAACGCCATGGATAAAGAGAAGGCCGGGCAGATATACATCAACCCTGCTTCTGGCTCTGCCACCTTGCATATGGAGAACGTGGAGACGCTGAATGCGTCGCTTGCTGAATACCGCAGTAAGGGATTTCCCTGCGTCATGAATGCCAACGGCAAGATGATGGCAAAAATAAAGAGTGCCACTTTTGAGGGCAACTGCGGTACCGGCATGACCGAAGGTACGGTGACGTTCATGGATGGCACGATTTGCGACATCAGCGCGCTCAACAAAAGGGGCTGCAACTGGATGGTGTACCGCCCCGAACTGTTCTTCAGCAGCTGGGTGAATGAGACGGGGAACGAGATATTGTCGTTCGGTGGCAACCTGAAAGTAACGGGCGGGCACTCGTTCAGGGAGAAGTTCGTGGGGATGTTCAAGGCTTATGTTCAGAACGGAGTACTTAAGTCACAACCTAACCGCATACCGACGGGAAATCAGACCATCGCTACGTTCCAGGCACAGGCGGAGGCTGGCGGCAAGGGTTATACTCAGTGGTCGTACAAAGACTGGTGCAAGGAGAACGCTCTGCATATCTCGCTCTTCGGCAACACAAACCAGGAGACGAACATCGGCGTGGGCAGGATCAACAACTATGACAACGTGAGGAACATCGTCACTGGCTTCACGCTGCCACTGGTGGGCACGGAGCATAACTACGGCACGCGTGCCACGGTGGACTCGGCAGGCATAGCCGTGAACTGTCTTAACTTCCTCGATATGGAAGGTTTGGGAGAGCAGATGTGGGAGTTTGTCATCGGCTACCGCCATGATGAAAGCACCATCTACATCTGGGATGACGACACATGGAGCGAGTCGCATGATGCCGACTATACCTTGCCGTATTCCGTCAACAATGCCAGTAAAAGTTATGTGCGTCAGATGGTCGCTGGTGAGCACTTCGACATGATACCGAGGTTAGTCGGCGGCACTTCCGTCACAGGCTATTGCGATGGCTATTGGGCTAATACGAATGGAAGGTTGCTGTACGTTGGCGGCAATGCGATCAACGGCTCGATTTGCGGTCTTTCGGCTTCGGCTTCGGATGACGGCTTCGGGATCACGGTCGGTCACCTCGTGGCTCGCCTGGCTTTCTCAGGTCGTCCTGTCGAGGTCGAAGGCTCGAAATTACTCGAATAACGGACGCACGAGTTCGACGCCGCCACAGGCTGAGAACTCGTACTGTGAGTTGCAGTCTGAATGGAAATAAGGTTGACTATTATTTTGAATGAGATAAGGATATGAAAGCAGAAAGTAATGTTAAGCCGCAGTTGGTCGAGAGATACCCCGGTCTTGTGAGAATTAACTATGATGTGCAGGAAGAGCTGCGTGAGGATATGGACGGGAAGAATAGCACCGTCTACGTCTACCGTATGCTGGAACTGCCGAGTGTCAATATGAGTGTGGATGAGCTTACCGCTACCCTCATAGCCGACAAGTACGATAAAGCCACGCAGATTCAGATGGCATCGGACGATGACAAGAAGATAACGCTTGCGTTGTTCTCTGCTAACTGCACCATCTATGCCAAGAAGATTCTCGGCATGGAACCATCATTGTCTGATGTCAAGGCGAAGAAGCTGGCAGAGATAAGTGTCTTTGATGCTTCCTCGGCAGTAAATAGTTTCATTATCGACGGCAAAAATATCTGGCTGAACAAAGATACCCGCCTTGCACTCCGCCAGCGTTTTGCCGCCGAAAAGGCAGCGGGGATAACTTCTACAACGCTTTGGTATGGGACCTACAAATTCAGCCTTGGCGTTGATAAGGCTCTCGATATGCTTAATGCTATTGAGATATACGCTTGCAAGTGCTATGACATCACCGCTGCGCACAAGGCTGCCGTGCAGTCAATGACTGATATTGAGGACTTACTCGGCTATGACTTTAAAGTCGGCTATCCTGACAAACTTTCATTTACGACAACTGAGGAATGATGCATCTGAAAGGTTGTCTATGGCATCAGGGCATTAATGGCCTCGGCGTTGGCCCCATGTGGCTGCGCCGATGGCTACCATACCGCAAGGTATTCGACGCTGCGGCAAGAAAGCACGATGAGTGGTACGATACGAAAGGCGACGGATGGGCAAGAGAACTCGATGACTTGCTGTTTCTCTGTGAGTGCCTGAAGGTAGCCAAGACTCCTATGCAGCGGCTTTTCGCCTATCTGTACTTCTTTCTTGTCCGTACATTCGGATGGGCGTTCTATAGATACAACAAATAAATAGATTAAAAGTAAATGGGGAGCAACATACTTAACTTACCGAGCAACGGATTACATACGGGGACGCGGGCGGCAGGGGTAACGATTTTCTATTCTGAGATTACTCAGATGATCGTGGACAGCAGATGGATATTGATCGCTATCGTGCTGTGCTGCGCCCTTGATTTCCGGCTCGGAACGAAGGAGAGCGCAAAGCGCAAGGAGGCGGCGGACAAGGACGGCAATAAGATGCTCGGTGATCTCTACAAGTTCCACCGCTCACGGGCTGTCAGACGCACCATGAACAAGTTCGTTGACTACGTGCTCCTGATGATGGTCTTCGAGGCCATCGGAGCTGCGTTTCTGCCTTATATCGGTGTGTCATACATCTATGGAGCTTGGGTCGGCGGACTGATAGCTTGCGGTTGTGAACTGAGCAGCGCTGGTGGCCACTTCCTGTATATCCACGGTATCAAGGTAGAGAAGAGGAACGCTAAAGGATATGCCCTTGCCTTTGCCAAGGCCTTAGCCGTGGCTTTTGCCCGTCAGAAAGGCGGCGAGCAGGTAGGCGAGGCCGTCGAGGAGGCTTTTGAGGAGGCAGGAAGAGACACGAATACGAAGAAGTGAATAAACAAAACATAAGAAAGACAGAAAAGGTAAGGATATGAAAGCACAGGAACTGAAGGACTTGATCAAGGGAGCGCCGTGGGAGAAGGTGTTCGACTTCGTGAAAGTGATGAACGAGAAGGCGGAGGAATACGGGTTCAAGCCCCCGTACGCCTACCAAAATGCGCAGTATCTCAGACGACTGCGATACTTTTGTGCACAGGTGGCGCATGAGAGCTGCGGACTGCTCTATACCAAGGAACTTGCAAGCGGCAAGGCCTACGAGGGGCGGAAAGACCTTGGAAACACGGAGAAAGGCGACGGAGTAAGGTTCAAAGGGCGTGGTTATATACAGATAACCGGCAGGGCGAACTATGCGGCTCTGGCCAAGGACTTGAAGATAGACTGTGTGAACCATCCCGAATTGCTGGAGCAACCGAGATATGCGCTGTTGTCGGCGCTGTGGTTCTGGAAGAAGAACAGCCTTAATAAATATGCTGACCGTGACGCTTATACAGAATTGACGAAGCGGATCAACGGGGGCACGAACGGGCTTCCCGACCGCCTCGAATGGCTTCGGAAGGCGAATAAGTATATCAACACGCTTTGACGATAAAGGGAGATGAGACATGGAAGAGTATATTCACAGACGGTGGTTTTTGCTTGGAGTTTTTTTCACTGGCTTGACTGGCTTGTTGTGCGGGCTGCTTATCGGCTTTGGGTACGGATACACCAAGGGCAGGGAGGCTTTCGTATCAGGATCGGCCGTATCGGTTGACACGGTGAGGGACACGGTGCGGATTATGGAGCCAAGGGCGGCGGACAGTGTTGTGACGGGGGTGATAAGGGTGCCCGTTGTGCTGCCCATGGCCGATCCTTCGGAGCCGGAACTGCCTAAAGCAGAGATCAAGGTCTTCGAGCCCGACAGCCTTGACAAGGCCTTGCATGGCGACGCTGCAAAGCAGCACCCTACCGAACCCAGCGGAAAGAGGAACGGTGGAGATAACGGTGGTGCTGGCTCAGAGGCGCAGAAGCGGGGCAAATTCGCACGGAATGACACGGTATGGGCAACTGTGCCACGGACGCAAAAAAGATACGAGGACAGCACATATACGGCTTGGGTGAGCGGCTATGAGGCAAGGCTCGACTCGATACATGTGTACAGGCAGACGGTGACAAGGACGGTGGCCGTGCCTGAGACCGCCTTAAAAGGCGGCGCACGGAACTGGATGCACGAACACTTCAGAGCAGGCATCGTCGGAGGAGCAGGATATGGACTGACCACGAAACGGCTGGATGTGTTCGTGGGGGTCGGCGGCTGGATAAGGATATTTTGACGATAGATAGATGTTTTGCATGTTATTTTATGTTTAGAGTTATTGTTTCATAAGTTAGATTTGTTTTTACGATTAAAAGTTGCCTTGGTGAAGGCGGATGGGCGGCATCTGTGCGGGAGCATGGGTGCCGTTTTTCGTTGGTTTACCTTTGGCCGCAAAATAACTGCTTATTAGATAGATAGCAGGCAGCATGATACAGATGGAAGTCAACGAGGAATTGATCCTCAAACAGAAGAAAGCGCTGGAGGATGCGTTAGCAAGCAACCCCAAGACCGCCGCAAAGTTGCGCAAGATGATCCGTGAGGTCATTTTGGAAGAGCGAAAGAAACTCGTGAGCAGTGCCGAGGGGGCAGCTCGGATGAAGAGCGACCCACGCGGGGCGGCTCAGAGTGTGCGCACGTCGGTCTATAAGCGGGTGCTCGGTGCCAACATCAATATCTACTCCAGCCGTCGCTCTGGCCGTCCGTCTGCCTACCAGCCGGAGCGTCACCCGTCGAAGGTCGGCGGCAACCGTCGGCCGGTGAGCTACAACACGCAACGGATCAATAGTTACGGGCCGCATGACCGAGGATTCATCCTTCGCTTCCTGAATGTGGGTACCAACATGAATCGTCAGACACGCTACGGAAACCGGGGAGGCATCACCGCCCGCAACTGGTTCGAGCGTACTGCCGAGCCGCTCATGGAGCAGGCGGTGGAGAAGCTGAGCGAACTGATAGACCAAGAATTGGATAAGAAATAACAAGATATGGCTGATAACATACTACGATTAAAGGTAGACTCTACCGAATACGACAATAAGCTCAAGCGAGCCAGCGATGCCCTCACCCGTTATGCAGAGGGCGCGCGCAAGTGCGGCGGTACGTTGGAGGTGGTCGAGAAAGACACCCTCGCCTATACGCGTGCGCTCGGCAACATGGAGACCGTGAGCCGTACCGCAAAGGGTAAGCTCAGTGAGATGGTGAAGGCCTTCACCGATCTGAGCATGCAATATAAGCAGATGACGGCCGAGGAACAGAACTCGCCCTTTGGCCGTGCGCTGGCTCAGTCACTCGACACCCTCAAGAACCGCATTAACAACTATAAGTCGCAGCTCAACGAGGTCGGCCGCTCCATCGGGGAGGTGGAGACGAAAAACATGAACTTTAAGGATGTCCTCGGCGTTGTCGGGGACAAACTTGGAGTGAACGGCAACATCATGTCGCTGGTCACTACTGGTCATATCGGCATGGCGGCCGCCATCGGTGCAGGCGTGACGGCGGTCGTGAAGATGACGGAGGCCTTTGCCGAATACAACGAGGAACTCGAGAAGAACGAGAATATCACCACCGTCACCACCGGGTTGAAAGGTCCGGCGGCGGGCGAGATGACCGAGAGCGCGGAAGCCTTGGCCAAGGTCTACGGGGTAGATTTCCGTGACGTGATCAATGCCGCCAACACGCTGATGACCCAGTTTGGCAAGACTGGCGAGGATAGCATCCAGCTTATCCGTGAGGGCTTGCAGGGTATGATAGAGGGCGACGGGCCAAAGTTGTTGAGCATGATCCAGCAATACGCCCCGGCCTTCCGCGATGCGGGCATCTCTGCCTCGGAACTGGTGGCTATCATCCACAACTCTGAGGGCGGCATCTTCACCAACGCGAACATGAACGCGATCGTAATGGGCATTAAGAACATCCGCCTGATGACCAATGCCACCAACGAGGCTTTGGCCAAGATCGGCGTCGATGGAGAAGCCATCACAAAGAAGCTCAACGACGGCACGATGACCATCTTCGAGGCGATGCAACTTGTCCTCACCAAACTGCAAGAGACGAAGGCAGGAAGTCAGGCAGCGGGTGAGGTCATGCAGACCATCTTTGGCCGTCAGGGTGTCAGTGCTGGCCAGAACATCGCAAAAGCCATCAACACCCTCAACCTCAATTTGGAGGAGACGAAGAAGCAGACGGGCGAGATCGGCGAGAAGAACGACGAACTCTATACCGCCACGCTCAAACTGAACAAAGCCATTAAGGAGTGCTTCGGGGTGGAAAGTTTCGGGGCGTTCAAAAAGTCGATCAAAACGGACGTGATCGACATGCTGGCCGATGTGCTTAATTTCATTAATGAGATTAAGCAGAGCATCCATAATATCCGGTGGAGTCGTGAACCGCCAAAGCCTTCAGGCTCCTCGCAAGGAACTCCAAAGAGAACGGCCAGGCATCATGTTGGCCGGTTAAGCGACGGCACGGTTGTCCATGAAGGGCAGACCGTCAACGGCATCACCTACCGCTATAATAACAAAAGCGGGAAGATGGTGGGCTACCGCGCCAAGTCGAGCTCCAAGAAGAAAGAAAACAACTCCATATTTATCGAGCCAAGGACTGGCGGCTCTGGCTCGAAAACACACAAAAGCAGTAGCCGCTCCACTCATACCACTCCCAAGGTCAGCAGCATCAAGCCTGCCACGGAGGAGGAAGAACTGACGAAGAAGATCAGCGCCCTCACGGAGGAATACGTGAAGGCGACCGATGAGCGCCGCGCTGCCATCCGTCAGGAGATCAGCACCGCCCAGGCACGCCTTGCCGATATTAAGAAACTCAAGGACGAGGCGCAAGGCAAGGTGAAGATTGAGGTACCCGTCGACTACTCCAAGCTGACGGAAGCCAACATCACCGCCTACCTGAGCAACCTCAAGAAGCAGATCGACGCAAGCGACATCGGATCCGCCACCTTTGACAAGCTGACCGAGAAGCTCAAGGACGCAACCGCCATTAAGGGTATCGTCCAGACCGCCCTGCAAAATGGCATCGACACCACCGAACTCGACGCATCCGGCATTTGGTCGAAACTCTTTAGCGAGGACGGCGTGAGCGATGAGGACCTACAGAAGTTCGTCGATGCTGTAAATGCCAAGCTCGAGGACAAAGGCCTCGGTACCGTCCATATCAATGCCAAGGGCGACGTGGAGAAAGACGAAAAACCTGCCCCCGAGAAGTCAGGCATCGAGAAGTTCTCTTCGGCCTTTGACAACATCAAGGAAGGATGGAACGACATCAGCGGTATCGGTGACGGCATACAGAGCATGACGCAAGCCTTGGAGGGTAACGGCAATGCGTGGGAGAAGCTGTCAGCAATCATCAATGGATTCTTGCGTATCGGTGAGGGCATCACCGGTTTTGTTAAGCTCGTGGACAAGATGGGTACCGCTATGAAAGGGGCTGGTGCCGCCTCTGCCTCTGCCAGTAAGGCCGCTGCCACCGCCAAGACCTCGGAGGCTGCTGCCAATGCCGGAGCCGCTACCACGGCGGCTGCCGATACCATGTCGAGCGCAACGGCGGGTGCTGCTAAGTTGCCGTTCCCTGCCAGCCTTGCAGCTATTGCAGCTGCCGTGGCTGCTACGGTGGGCATCATTGCCACCATCGCCAGTCTCACCAAGGGCTTCCACCATGGCGGTGTTGTCCATGCTGCCCTCGGTGCGGTGGTGCCCGGTGGCAATTATAGCGGCGACTTGGTGCCTGCCATGCTCAACTCTGGCGAGCTCGTGCTGAACCAAGCCCAGCAAGGCAACCTCGCCTCGCAACTCAACGACGCGGGCACGTTGCGCAACTTGCAACTCACCACCCAGCTCAACGGTGAGGACATCCTGCTCGCTATCGACAATCATGGACGGCGCACCGGTAAGGGTGAGCTGGTAACATCCAATATCAAGCTATGGTAATCAAGTTTCAAATAAAATTCATGTCGCTGCCCCATGACGGCAATGGCGAGTTGCTGACGGTGAACATCTACGACGCAACGGCTACAACGGGCACGCCCGTGCAGCTCACCGGCTCTGCCGCGCCTTTCTCTACTTCGGGCAGTGACGATTCCGATTTCTACACACCCGTCCGCTCGCAGAGTGGCTACATCCGTTTTATCTGCAAGGACGAGAATGTGATCAGAGACATCATGCCGGAAAAGGCCACCGACCGCCCCGTGACGCTTACCGACGCTTCCGGGGCTGTCCGTTGGGCTGGTTTCTTGAGCGGTGAGCAGTATTCCCAGCCGTGGGAACCGACCCCCTACAGTCTCCAGCTCCCGGTGAAGGGATTGCTCAGTACCATGGCGGGTGTGGAGTTTACCCAGGCCGACGGCTTCACGTCGGTGGTCTCCCTGATGAGCACCATCGCCCAGTACCTGCCCTACACGCCGCGGATCATCTATCCCAAGAGCCTGCCCATCGACAAGGTGCTGGTCAGCAACGACAACTTCCGGGAGTTCCTCTCGAAAGAGGAGCGCAAGGATCAGAACACCGAGAACGTCTATTCCGCAGACAGTATCGAGACAGTCTTTGAGGAGTTCGCCAAGTATTTCGGGGTGTCTGCTCATGAGTACCACGGAGACATCTACCTCATTGCCCACGATGCCACCGAATATCTGTGCAGCGACGGCAGGGCGGTGACACCCGTCACGCATGACCTGCTCGGACTCGGTATTGTTGGAGCGAGCAACAAAAAGAGCTTCTCCAAGTTCTACCGCTATGTGCGTGGGGAGTTTGATACGGGGTCGGAGGATGATAAGGCAAAGACCATCATGGAGCTCAACGATTTTACGGAGTATATGACGATCAGCAGCCAGAAAGGGGAATTCGTGCTCTTCGATGCTGCGGATCCCGTTACTTGTCTTACTCCAACAGATGTGAGCGGTATGCTTGTTGGAGGAACGAATGACGAATCATATCTTCTTCCACAGTCGCTTGGTGGACTCCTTTATCGCAACGGTACATCTTATTTTTCGACAAGCGGGGGGCGCGTCATCGATACTTATCAGAATGACAGTGGCAGTCATAATATCGCCGGCTACAAAAGCAACGGGGGTACAGACTTGTTACAGATAACAACTCCAGTGGCTTCGAATGACATCAGAAAAGTATTCACTATCAAGAGTCAGCAAGAAATAAAGATGTTAAAATCTGAGCACTCCTTGCTGAATATTTACATGAAAACTTCTGCTCTTGGAGATAAGCTCGCAAAGCGCAAGACGGGTTTTGGGGCTTTCGATTCAAGAAACGAAATGGAAAATTTTGTAAGAACTGAAAACATTGACAGAGGCAAGGTCTACATATCTGTAAAAATAGGCGACCTCTATCTCAAGAAAGACACGTCAGGTTCTACTTATTCTTGGCAGTGGTCGTCTGAGGAAAACTATATCGACTGTAGCGTTATCGACGGTGTTCCATCTTTCAATTACCTTCGAGACGATGATGACGCAAAGGCTTTTGTATACATGGAAGATCCCGGTATTGTCATCGCTCTCCCTGACTCTTTGAGAAATAAACTTTTGCCTGTAGAAATAGGCCTTTGGTCTGGGGTTGGGAATCTTAACAAAACAACGCATACGACTCCAGACGGGTTTGCCACCAGAACGATCCCCGGTGTCCTCACCGATGACAAGGGCAACGACTTCGATGCTACCTTCATCCACCTGCTCGTCTCCAACTTCAAGATCTCCATCGCCTACGAGGGTGGCACGCAGACCATCGGCACCGACCTCGACCAGAACGTCTACATCGTGCCCAACGACAACGCGAGCACCTACAAGTACGACGTATCTTCTACTATCACCACCCGACGCGGCATCCAGCACGGCACCGGGCTGGCACTCAACGATGATCTGAGCTATTGCGCTACGACCTACGACCTCGACGGCTGCAAGCGCCGGGCGGCAATGGTGGCCAAGAACCGAGAGATACTGACGGTAGCCGTCGAGAACAACACGGCCATCGCGCCTTTCGATACCATCGCCTGGCATGGCAAGACCTACTCGCCATTGGCAGACAACATCGACTGGCGCGACAACGAAAACGAGTTGAAACTGATTAACATTGATTGAAGATGAAACACCAAGGAAAAGATTTGCTCATATTGCTCAACGATGTGGCCATTGCCAACTCGAAGAGCTGCGATATAAACGTGAACTATGAGGTGCTTGAGACCTCAAGTCCTGACGATGGGTACGCGAAGCACTTTATCCCCGGCCGGATGTCGTGGAAGGTCACGACCTCTTACCTGGTCGAGGCGGAGGGATCGCCCATCAAGTCCCACCTGTCCTTGCCCGGCAAGTTCTTTACCATCAAGGTGAAGAGCCGCGCCCTCTCGGATGATGTGGTGACCGGCCAGGCTCTTTGCACGGACTGTAAAATCACCGGCACCAAGGGGAACCTCACGCAAGGTTCCTTCACGTTCTTGGGTATCAGTGCATTGAAGTAGGCATTATTATTTGTCATATTAGATAGAAGGCGTGCTGCTCGTGAGAGTCGCACGCCTTATTTTTATTTGTTATTATCTACGATAGCTAAGCCGAGACAGCCTGCCATGAAGTCGGCAAAATCGTTCACCTCTGAGATTGTGCGGTCGTAATGATCGTCTATGAGGTCGGTGTTTCCGTTGTAAAGATTGAAGATTTCATCGTAGGCCTCATTGATGATGCCTGCACATTCGTGGAGCTTCTTTGCCACGCTGAGGTAAACTTCTGCTTTCTTGTTAGTCTTGAACTCTATCTTATTTTCTGTTTCCATGCTTTTGCCCTCCCTATTAGATTCTACCGTTATCGTGAAGTTCATGCAGGAATCTGCGTCCCCGCTCTGTCCATTCCATTTGCAGACGTGTGCCTGTCTCGCCTCCGCTCTTCATGTAGGTGTAGGTCTGCGTCTTGACGTAGCCTTTGCTCTCGTATCTTGCAGAGATTACCCAGACATCGTGCTGCTTGTATTGCACGCCGAGCTTCTGCAACTTCTTGTTAAGAGTCACGGCACTCATGCCCATCTCCTTCGCGATGATGTTGGTGTTCCACGTAGAAACACTGGTGAGCGTCTTGCGTGTATATTCGGCATCGGGTCTGAGGATGTTGATCTCTCCCTCCTTTTGCTCGTTGTCAGCATTGAGTCGCTTGTTCTCACGCTGCATCTGCTCCATCTTCGCATTTTGCCGGGCAAGTGTTTCGTTTGCCACTCTTAGGGCTCTCGCCATGAGCTGTTCTGGGGTCTCGTTCTGTTGGGTGACCATGTAGCCGCCGGTCTTGCGGATAGCGGGAAGCACCTCAGATGTCACCCATTTGCGGAACTGTCTTGCTTCGGGTTTACGACTGTCGAGGATTACGTCATACAGGCCATCCTCGTTGACGAATAATGCTTGTTGTGTTCTCCCGAGGCTATCAACGATGGGGTGATTTGAAATCACCTCATCTTGCAAGCGCCTTGAAATTCCGTTAGTTGAAAGGCCGCAAGCCTTGCACACATCTGACAGGCAGAACACTGGGTTGTCTGCTGTACCTGCTGTCCGGATCTCTCCGAACTGAGGATTTTTGAAAATTAGAATGTCGTTCATTTGCGTAGTATTTAGAACGTTTAATAATTGTTGGGTTGCTGCACAAAACAAAACGTACCGCTGACCCTTTGTTCTATTCCTCTACGCGGCGGAACGACTACGCTATTACAACGTAATCAAGGGAGCGGTACGTGTATATCGTACTCACGTATTTCGTAAGAAGTCGGACATAAAAAATGCCCTCCCATTTGCGGAAGAGCTTCATCGTCTCGACCGCGTAGAATTATAGAACGCTGCAAAGATAAGGTTTTTATCCTTACGTTGTTCCTTACGAGAGCATTATTATATCTTTTTAACTCGTAATACTAACTAAGTTCGTATTTTATATTGATTTTCTTCATATTTTGTGCAAAAATACGGGATTTCTTGTTACCCTCCAAATCTTTTCTTGCTTTTAACACAAAAAGACCCGGTTAACCCTTTGCCTTGTTTCCTCTGCTTTGTAGAAATATTAATTTTTATGGATAATACATTCTCCATTTTTAAGAATCTGATCCGCCGACGTGAGGCACCCGTTCCCGGTGTCCCATCCTCGACCAAGGATCAGCCAGCCGAGACCCAGGCAGGCGACTGGCAAGGCCATGTCGCGGCTGTCGGTGGTAGAAACTCGTTGCTCGTTTCGGCGTGGTACCGTGGCGTGGAGGTCATCATGCACACAATGGGACAGATGGTGGTACAATACCAACGACTGAACAAGGTCGGTGGCAACTTTGTGGAAGACCGATACGGAACCAGCCGGACGCTCAACTACCTGCTCCAGGTACGGCCGAACGACCAGATGTCAGCGTCTACGATGTTGGAGCAAATCGAGTTCCGCAAGATCTATTACGGCAACGCTTACGTCTACATCGACCGCGATTTTGGCGGTGAGATCCAAGGCTTCTACCTCTGCCAGAACGGGAGCTACAATCCGTTGGCCGATACCTACACGGTGTCGTTCTACCGTCGTGGCTCGGTGGTGTCGCTCACGGCTCCTGCCGCCGACGTGCTCCATTTCCGCAACACCATCCTCTCTGATGATTACATGACCGGCATCCCCACGCTGCTCTACGCTACCCAGTCGCTGCGCATTGCAGCCACGGCGGACGGCCAGACGCTGGAGGATATGGCCAAAGGTGGCCGACATAAAATCATCGTACAGGAGAAGCCCGCCCAGCAAGGTGCCTGGGGGTTGGTCGGTGGCAATGCTAACAAGGACGAGCTGAAGAAGGTCACGAAGCAGTTGGGCGAGGACATGTTATCGAAAGACGTGATGCTCACGTCCAACGTGGTCGATACGAAGATTATCTCCCAGACGGCCATGGAGCTGCGCACGCTTGAAAACCGCAACTTCCAGGTGGCCGACCTCGCACGCTTCCTCGGTGTGCCAAAAATTATGATGATGGACGATTCTGGCTCCTCTTACAAGAGTCCGGAAGCAGCCACGCAAGAGTTTCTGCTTCGCACCATCTCGCCCCGTGTGCGTGAGTATGAGGACGAACTGAACGCCAAGCTATTGACGGCTGATGATTTCGGTGTCCGTCGTGTCCATGTCTGTGAGCAGGCACTGCGCCGCCTTGATCCTAAAGGCCAGAGCGACCTCGATAAGGTGCGCCTCGAAACTGGCGTTATGTCTCCTAATGAACTGCGCGCCCAGTATGACCTTGGCACAATTGAGAATGGCGACGTGCATTACGTCTCCACAAATTTGGCCGAGCTCGGTAGTGAGAAGCTACGCGCTGCAGGCGGTAACAGCCAGCCCAAGTCCGAACCGGCTCAGACGAAGCCGACCAAGAAGGGCGAGGACGGCGAAGGAGAGGAAGGAGGTGAAGCATGAAATACTTAACCTTGGAAATGATTAAAGGCCACTCCCGTATTCAGTTCGACTGCGAGGATGACATGCTGCAGCTTTATGCTGAGAGTGCCGAGGACACGGTGCTCAATATGCTCAACCGTTCCTACGATGACTTGGTGTCTGCCTATGGCGAGGTGCCAAAACCGGTGATCCAGGCGACGCTGATGCTGGTGGATAACTCCTACATCAACCGCTCGCCGGTCAGCCCCCAGCAGATGTATATGGTGCCATACACCATTGACGTATTGTTAAAACCTTATATTATTTTGTGATATGTATAGCTCAGGTATGTTAAACAAGCGGATCGAGATTCTCAACCGTACCCAGGCAGAGGATGGCGACTTCGGCCTTGACAGCGGGGGCGTGACATGGGAGAAGACGGCGGAAGACTGGGCTGCTGTCGATTTTGTAAAAGGCATCCGGGCGATGCGTGAAGGTGCCCTCGATGCCTACGGAGTGGTGCTGGTGCGTATGCGCTACACCGATAAGGTGAACAAGCGGTCGCGCATTGTCTACGATGGCGAGACCTACGTCATTCTGCCAGAGACCTTCCATGCCGATTTTCAAAACAACACCCTACAGTTCAACGCCCAGATTCTGGTTAACCCCGACTAACGTTTTGTCAGAATTATAAACGAAATATTATGGCTAAAGAAAAAGAATTGAAAAAGCGTGAGATTCGCACCGTCGCCTGTCAGTTGGCGGTGCGTGAGATCAAGCGTGAAGACGGCACCACGGAGGAGAGCCGCACCATCACCGGCACGGCCATCGTCTTCAATAAGCCCTCGCAAGTGATCGACGACTGGGGCGACAAGTACGTGGAGTATATCGCTCCGTCGTGCGCCACCATGGAGTTCTTGAAGACGCAGGACATCAAGCTCAACCTCTTGCACGATCGTGAGTCCACCATTGGCCGGTGGAACAAGGGCGAAGGCAACCTCAAGCTGTCTGTCGATAGCGAGGGCGTTCACTTCGATATCGAGGCACCCAAGTGCGACCTCGGCGACCGTGGCCTTGTTCTGGTAAAGGCCGGAGTCTATACCGGCTGCTCCTTTGAGTTCATGCCCAAGGACTATACCCTGAAAGAGGTTAAGGATGCCGACGGCAACGTGACCACCGTGGTTACGCACACGGCGTTCGAGTACATCTCTGCCATCACCATCGCGATGGATCCTGCCTATACGCAGACCAGCGTGAGTGCGCGTGAGCTCGACAAAAAGACCCCAGAATACAAGGTGCGAGAGGCTGAGGAGCAGAAGAAACTCGCCCGTGCCCGTGAGGTGGCTATGGCGAAGGCTCGTAGCCGTCGCCGTTCAATCGACAATTATTCACTCTAAATTTATAAATTTATTATGAAGTTCAAAAATTCTAAGGAGGCAGCGGCTAAGCGCCGTGAGCTTCAGGACAAGCTCGCCGACATCAACGACAAGCTCGAAGTAATTGACCAGACCCTCGCCAAGCGTGAGCTCAAGGACGAGGAGAAAGACAGCCAGAAGCAGCTCAATCGTGAGTTTGCAAAGCTGCAGCGCGAGGAGGATCTGTGCTCCCGCGAGTACCAGATTCTGTATCAGGCCGAGAAGGCAGAGGCTGAGAAGCGCGAGGTGAAGAAGACCGCCGGCCAGCAGCTCCGCGAAATGATGGAGACTGCCCGCAACAACACCCAGGTGCGTGAGACGGTGCTCGGTGGTGCTGCTGATGGTGGCGTTATGGCATCCGGTGCGGTGAACCTCACTATCGGCGATCTGATCCCGACCCTTAACGAGGGCCTTGGCCTGCCTTCCGGCGTGACCATTCAGACCGGCGTGACTGGTAACGAGGTTTGGCCGGTTTCCATCAACGACTGCGAGATGGAGGAGGTCGGTGAGACAGCCGAGCTGACCGATCAGACGCTCAAGTTCGACAACATCTCTCCCGCCGTGAAGCGCGTCGGTATGACTGCCAACGTTTCCAACACCGCCATCGACAACGCAAGTTTCGACTTGCTCAGTTTCGTGCAGCAGAAGATCACGCTTGCACAGCGCAAGTATCTGGCCGAGAAGATCTACTCGCACGCTGCCTTCACGGGTGTGAAGGGTCCTTTCGCTGGCGCAACACCTGCCGGTACCATCACCCTCGACAAGACCGCTTACGCTACCATCCTCAAGGCGATCGCTAAGTTTGCCGACAACGGCTACGACATGAGCAACATCGATCTCGTCATTGATGCAACCACCGAGGCTGAGCTGAAGGCACTCCCGAAGGCAGACGGCCAGGGCGGCTTCGTCATCGAGAACGGTAAGCTCGCTGGCTACAACTACGTGGTCTCCCACTACATCGACACCACTCTCGATGCTGACGGCAAGACGCTCAAGCTTGACACCGACCGCTTCATGGGTATTGGTATCTTCAACTATTTGGCAGTGCAGCAGCACGGCCAGGTACGTCTGACCATCGACCCGATCTCCAAGGCTGCCAAGAACCTGACAGCCGTGACCATCAATACATCGTGGTCCGTTACAGACCTCAGCGTGAAGACTACGACCAACGGCAAGAAGAATACAACTTCTACCGCGTTCGCACTCTACAAGATTGCAGCAGCTCCGGGCGCGTAGTCTTTCTCTTTTCTGTGATAGGGGCTCTGCTCGCTGATGCGGGCATCCCCATTTTCTAATGTTTAATTAAGTACAACATGAGTTTACTCACCGATTCCATCTTCATCAAGGCGCTCAAGGGTAGTGCTGCCATCTCCAAGGCGGTCTCCAAGCGGATATATGGCACGGCCATTCCGCTCCCGGATGCGCAGGCGGAAAACGTCGAACTGCCTTACATCATCGTGTCATTTGAGGGCTCCCAGCCCGTCCCCGATTCCAAGGACGGTGACATGGAAGGATACGAGATGCAGAACACGGTCGGCGTGCTCCTTGTAGCTGCCACCCTGCCCGCCTTGCATACACTGATGGAAGCGGTGCGCAGTGTTATCGCGGATAGTATGCGAAAAGTAGATCCTGAGTCTCCCGTGCTCGACAATTATCCTGTCGATTACGATTGCTCTGTGTCCTCCATCCAGTACGACCCCGACAAACCTGCTTACTTCGTAAAGTTCACTTATGTTTGTACCGTAAATAATAATTATTAATCATGTACATTAAAGGACAAAATCTCCGTATCAGCGTCGGCGGTAAATATATCGCAGGTGCTACTTCCTGTACGGTTCACGTCGCACAGAAGACAGAGGATACAAGTACAAAAGACTCTACCGGCGACTTCGACGAGAATGAGGTGGTCGGTTTGTCTTGGGATGGTTCCTCTGACAGCCTCGTAGAAGCTGATGACACCGAAGCTACGGGTGGCCTTTCGCTCTTCGACCTCTGTATCTCCAAGCAGCCTGTCGACTTCTCCTTCGATGCCACCAGCGGTGACAAGAACCGCACAAAGGGCAAAGTCTATTATAGCGGCAAGGCACTCGTGAACGATGTCACCGTTACCGCCCAGAACAAGCAGAACGCTACCGTCTCTGCAAAGTTCCTCGGTACCGGTGCGCTTAAAAGCGGTGCGGCCGTCGGCGGTGGAGCAGGCTAACCGCCCATTCACAAAGTTTCTAACAATATAAACGTTCATTACGAGCCCGCCGCCTCTTGGCGGTGGGTTTCTTTATTTTATCATCATCATGGAAAAGACAAAAAAGACATCCCCCAAGGCTCCGGCCACTCCGAAAAACGTTAAAGGCAACCAAGCCCGCGTCATCATCAACGGCCAGCCCGTCGACCTCAAATATAGCTTCGCCACCGAGGTCAGCTTCCGCAAGATTAGCGGCAAGGGCATCGAGCACCTCGACCCCGAAGATCCCTCCGACCTCGTTGCGCTCTTGGTCTCCTGCGAAATGGCAGCCTACACCCCCAAGGGCGAGGACATCCCCGCCGACTCGGAGACCATCCTCAATGATGCCTCCAGTCAGGAGCTGCTCACCGCTTTCGAGGCCTGCTTCTTCGTCCGTCGTGCCTGGTACAAGGTTCCCGAAGAAGCTGCCGAAAAGACCGAGGAAGGAGCCCCCGCAAAAAACTGACTACCACCTACGAGATCTACTCCACGCTCGTAGGTGAGATAGGCATCCCCCGCAACGTCTTGCTCAACGACCTCTGGTATTGGGAGATCAAGGCCATCATTGCGGGTTATCGCAAGCGAGACCAGCAGGCATGGGAGCGCACGCGCTGGCAGACCTTCATGTTGATGCACAACGGCATGGTCGATCTCTCGAAGGCCGGCATCACGTCTCCCCTCGACCTCCTCCGTTTCCCCTGGGACACCGACGACGATGGCGAGTCCCCCGCTTCCGACATGCCGACAAAGGAAGAAATCGAGCAGCTCCGCAAAGAGCTCAACGAGCACAATGCCCGCCTTGCGGCATCGTCCGCCCCAGCTCCTGCCCCGTCCGCTCCTGCTCCTTCCTCGCCCGCCCCGCCGTCTGCTTCGTCCGCTCCGGTTCAGTAGGCTGCTGCTTCGCAGCGGCTCTTTCTCTTCGTTCTGTGCGGCGCCTTTATAAGGCGTCGTCCTTTCCGGTTAACCCCGCAAAACATTTTGGCCGCATGTTAGAAGCGTGCCATTGAGGGATCCGCTCCGTTCAGTATGCCGCTGTTTTGCAGCGGCTCCCTATAAAAGGCAATTTTGTACCGAAATTTTGACATAAGCATCAGCGTCCAGCGGGGCGCTTGCCCCGGCCAATCTGCCGGGGCTTTTTTTTCTTACCATTGCTTTTCTGCCGCTTCTCCCCAGCTATCATCTATCCCTATCGCCATCCCTTGCTGGCTTCCAAAGAGATTCCCGTGTAGCGTCGTTTCTCTATTTCTGTACAAAGGAACATTTTCAGCTGACACGCTTTCTGTTTTTGTCGCTGTCTTGATGCTTACCGTGACATCCGTTGTCCATGTTTCCGGGCTTATCGAAAAAACACCTACAGTCTTTGTGCCATCCGAAATGTCAACCTCGAAATTTTGCTGTGACATGTCTGCCGCACTCCCGTCTATATAGTCGATCCCCTTGTACCAGTTCCCCGTCTTGATGCTCATCGTCTGTGCGTCCGCTGGAACATCATCATCTACGCTTACCTTTAGCTTGCACGTAGCCCTGCCGAGCGTCACGTTCGTCGATGCAGCCGCCCGGCTGACATCCACCGCAAGGCTTTTGTAAAACGTATCGCTCACTCTCGCCCAGGTTATTTTGTGCTCGTCCGTGTCCAGTTTGGCACCGTCACCCCTACTGGCCACAAAGTAGAGCTCATGTTCACCTTGTGCAAAATATGCACTCACTGTTCCGAACCCTGCCTCGCTGCTCTGCTGGTGGATCGTCTGCTTGAGCACTCCGCCCTGATAGTCCAGCATCCAAAGGTCTGTGAGCTCTTTTCCGTTGGCATTAAGCCCCGCCCTCGTCTCGTAAGAGACGGAACTATTGACGTTAAACGTCAACATCTTGCCGTCTGATGTCGATAATTCGTCATCCTTTGCGCAACTTGCGAGCATTGCCAGCATCGCCATTGCCATGATCGTCTCTTTCTTCATCTTCAACTCTGTTAAAGTCATCGAGCACGCTCTGCGTGAGCACCTTTGCGTATCGTTGCGTCTGCTTGATATTGGTGTGCCCGAGCATCTTTGCCACGTTCTGAATCTTCGCACCCTTGGCCATCATATAGGTGGCGAAGGAGTGACGGGCGAGGTGAGAGTGCAGCGGCTTGTCGATACCGGCCACCATGCCAATCGCCTTCAGTGCCTTGTTATAGTCAGCATTGCAAATGGTCGGCAACTTCATGCCGTATCGCTCCAAAATCCTCATGCACTCATCACTGAGCTGCGTGATATACTGTTTCCCGTTCTTTTCCCGCTCCCCGATGCAAACCCATCGCCCGTTAATCAACTGGTAGTCGGAAAAGTCGAAGGCCTGCGTGTCGGCATAGCTCAATCCCGTGTGCATCTGGAACACAAACAAATCTCTTGCAGTGGCCATCATAGAACCTGCCACCGGGTGTATGCTCTCTATGGCATCCATCTCGCCCTTGGTCAGGAACTCGGTGTTGCCGTTGTCGCCACGCTTGAACCTGCCCTTGAGTCGGTCATACGGGTTCCTGGCGATCTTATCAAACAGCACGGCCCGGTTGAGCAGCGCCTTCAGGCATTTATGGTAGTTATAAACCCCCGCGTCGTTAATGAGCGCTTCGTCGCTCCCGACCTTCGCCTTGGCATCACCTACCGGCTTCCGTCTTTGGTGCAGCCACTCATCCCACCTGACAATCCCCTCGACGCTCAGACTCTCCCAGCTCATCATCTTTCCATATTCCTTGAGCCGGTAGAGCATAGATAGGTAGTGCTTCTTCGTGCCAGGCTTGAGCTGCAACGATGGGATCTGTTCCTCGATCCATCGGTACATGTCCGTGTCGTGCTGCTGCTCATCCTCGGCCATCTCGAAGATCTCCCGCCGGATGCTCTTTCCGTCGAGCTTCACGTTGCCCTCTATCCTTTTCGTTACAACCGTCACGGCCTTCCTTCTCAACGTTTCGAGAAGCTCGACAAGTTCAGGCGCGTCTGCCCGGTTGATGATTTCACCGTGCGAAAACTCGCTTTTCCTTACCTTTACGCCTGTACTGATAAATATCGACGCGTTCCCGTTCGTGATTCTGATCTCTACCGGTCCTTCTTGTCCGGCCTTGGTGCGTCCTCGATGATCATAAGTTAGTGATATTTTCATTTTCTTCCTCCTTCCATTTCCTGTTTCTTTTCGTTGTTTCTTTCGTTGCCTTTCTTTTTCATGTTCCTTTGGATCTTATAAAGATTTCCGTCTTAACGTTTCTTTTCTTTTCTGTTAAAACCGTGCTTCAAAAACTTGCCCCATCCTCATCCCCGTGGGGAGAGTTTTGGCAATTTCACCTGCACCAAATCCCCTAAAATCCCCTAACATCTCCTTTCTTCCTTTTTCTGTCCCCTTTCTATAACTTGTTATTTACTAAAGCAAAACGAGGAGATCCCAGTATCTGCTGTTATCCCCTCGTTTCCTTGCTGTGACTCGCATGGGGTCACTTGCGTTTCTGTTGGCTCTCCTCATTTTCAATCAGTTGCGTCGTCGCAACTGTTGGAATGGGGAGAGTTTTGGCAGACTGGGGAGAGGAGAGAGACGGGGATGGGGAAGGTTAAAATGTTAATTTTACCGTGGTTGGTGTGATCGTAACCGATGAAAAGAGCTGGGAGGCACGGAGCTTGTAGTTGATGCTTATTATTTTTGAAGCAATGCCGGAAAGGGCGAAAAGGCCGCTGACGTACCAGAAAGGTTTCTGATTGTCGGCGTCGTCCATCGTGGCTCCAACGATTGCCGTTACTGCCGCGCCTCCAGCAAGTCCGAGGGCAAGGTTGTCAAAGTGTGCCGACTTTCGGAGATATTCTGCACCGAGGTGGATCGGTGCGGTGGGGTTGACGGTTGCGAGCTGTTGGAGTGTGTAGGCGCGATGCACGACCGAGAGCGAGTCTTGCGACTGCTGGCCGGGGGCGGCTCCTGCTTTCTTGGTGAGCTTATAGGTTTTCGGCTTGCTCTCATTTGAAAACTGGTAGATGTCCTGCGCGCTCATGGTAAGAGAGACGAACGCAAGTGCGGCTGAGATTACTAACTTTTTCATTTTCTTGTTCCTTTCTTTTTGTTGTTATTATTATTCGGTTCTGCTTTTTCTGTTGGCATGTCTTCTGCCACCATTGCATCGTAGGGCTGGCCAATGCGGTTGGCTGCTTCGAGGCGACGGTTGGCTGCTTCGAGGCGGTCAAGGCGGCGGGCGAGGTCAGAGATGCGGTCGTTGATGGACGAGAGGCTCTGCGTGATAGTGAGGGCGGCACTGAGGATGGAGGTCGTGGCGTTCGTCATGGAACGGGAGGACTTCTCCATGTCGGTGCGGGAGGATTCGAGGTCGGCGCGGATGGTGCGGATCTGCTTGAGCTCGGATTCGAGGTCGAGGCAGAGGGTGGCGTAACGATCCTCCAGGGCTTGCGCGAGCGATGGGGACGCGCTGCTCGGTGGGGTTGTTGGTGCTGGTGCTTTGGCCTGTTGCACTTCGGGTTCGTCTTTGTTCAGCATGCTGCCCTCACCTGTCAGGAGCCAGGCGAGGGAGATGAATGGGTAGCGGGCAGCGATAGCCTTTAGCAGGCGATCCGTGAGGAATTTAGGGTCGCCGTGTATGGCACGGCTGATGTTTTTCTCGTTGCGATTCAGTGAGTTAGCGAACCCCCTCTGATTCTCTATCGCGTGCGTAAATACGAGATAGTTATACACTTCTTGTACTCGTTCTTGTCTATTCATTACTACACTATTTTATAATAATCGTTAAAATACTACCTTGAAGAGTACAACTTACGTAATTATTCCGTATCTTTGCAATCGAAATAAAGAACTAACGGCAATTTACTATCTGCGTGAGTTGTATCGACTAAGTACGTATTTTATAAATACTTTCTTCGCCTTTATAACGAACAAGGTTGGTAATTTGTTACAAGTGAATAACTAATTTAACATTTGTATGGGAACGGCAAAAGTAAAATCAGTATCTCGCGCAGACATCCGGGCAATCAAGCCAGGACAGACGAAGATCTTTGCCTGTGGCTCCGCAAGGGCGCGAGAAAGCGGTAAGACGACCGCCTATATCGTACAGCGCCTTGAGGGCATCAAGGTGAAGATTGTGAGAAGCCCGGATCCGACGATTCTGTGCGTGCAAAGGGTTTATTGATTCTTATAAGACGGGGACTATGACATTCGATAAAGCAACAAGGCAGGCGATCTGTGAGGCCGTGAGCCGGGAGATCGCTAAGCAGATGGAAGACTATCAAGAGCGGTGGCTGACGGCCGAGGAGGTCTGCAAGACTTTCGGCATGATCTCACCCGATTGGCTCAAGCGATACGGGCACAAGTTGCCCAGGGAAAGGATGGAAGTCACGGACTCCAAGACGGGGAAGGTGACGGCTTCACGGTGGGGCTACCCGATGCACCGGCTGCAAAGGTTCTTTGCAACACATGAGAACAAAACGATAACTATTTAACACGAAAAAGCTATGAAGAAGATTTTGGAAGACTTAAAGGCTGAGAACTTCAGCGTGAAGGAAATCGCTATCTACGGGGTTGCTTATCCTTTGGCCTTGATGGTTATCCTTGTTGCCGCAAGCGCGCTGGAATAGCATAGGGCGCTGCATAAGGCCGCTGCACAACAGCGGCATACAGAACGGAAGGACGTAGACGACAAGGCGAAGCCCTAAAGGGCTACGCACGGAACCGGGACGGACGGAAGGACGGACGGGACGGACGGAAGGACAGAAAGAACGGAAGAAACGAACAACAAAACATTAAAATATCAAGACTATGGAAATTGAAGGAATTATTACGGAGGTGTGCCCTGTAAAGAGCGGAACGAGCGAGCGGGGACCGTGGAAGATCGCGGGATACGTACTGGAGACCATGGAGAGTTTTCCAAAGCATATATACTTTGAGGTCAGCGACGGAGTGGATCATCGGATCGAGCGACTGAACATTTCACTTGGGAAACGGATGGTCATTTACTTTGAGATCAACGCACGGAAGTTTGAAGGGCGCTGGTATAACTCAATAAGAGCGTTTGACGCGAAAGAAATTGTGCCGACGGGGAATTATACCACCAACGGACAAACAAGGGCGTAGTTTGCCGAAAAACGGCCAAAATAACGATATTTTGATATGAGTAATAAGATACCAGCGCCACCGACGGGGGAAGCGACGCTCGATAGTAAGTTCGAGCGGAGCTTTTTCGACGATACCGTGGCCTATCAGGAGCCGCCCTTCCTCTTCGAGTTCAAGGGCGTGGGCTTTTCTCCATTAGGAGGTATTCAGGCGCTGAGTGGCCAGAAAAAGAACGGCAAGAGTATTTTTGCCTCGATTCTTATGGCCACGGCGCTGAGCTCCGGGAGCAGCACAAGCCGGTTTGCCACTCGCTTTCCCGGTCTGAGACTGCGGCAAAGCACCATCAACCTGCTCGGCCATGAGCCAAAGGTGCTCTATGTCGATACCGAGCAGGAGAAGGAGAACACCGACAAGGTGATCGAGCGTGCGAAGTGGCTGGCAGAGATGGAAAGTCACGTACACAATGAGCGGCTGACGATTCAGTGGCTGCGTGCCATCCCGGAAGACGAAGATCCTGCCGAATATCGCAAGCAGGCCTTGCTTTACGCCATCGACAAGGTGCATCCCGACTTGGTGCTCATCGACGGCATCCGAGACTTGGTGCATGACTTTAATGACATCGACGAAAGCTCAAAACTTATCAACGTGCTCATGGCACTATCGACCAAGCACAATATGTGCGTCTGGTGTACGCTCCACATGAACCCCCGGCCATCGAACGATGACGAGAGCAAAATGCGCGGACACCTTGGAACCGAGCTCGGAAACAAGGCCTCGGACGTGTTCACGATGAAGAAGAAGAAAGACAAGGCTGCCGGGCTTATCACCTTTACGATGCAACAACTCGACGCTCGCGGCAAGGACATCGACGATCTTATACTGACGCTCAACGATGATGCAGGCGAGAAGCTCGGTGCACCGATCATGGTAGAAGCACTCCCGTTTGAAAGTTCGACATCCTCCGACTCTTTGGAGATGCGGGTTATCAAGATCCTAAAGGACATCGAATGGAAAAAGAACGGCTTAGGCAGGACTCAGATCTTTGATGATTTTGCGAAGGCTGGCATAACAAGCCACCGTGACCAGGAAAACTATTTGAACAAGGCCTTGGATATGGGCGTTCTTGAACAGCCGAAACGTCGCGGCCCTTATTTCTTCAACAAAAAGCTGGCTGACGGTTGGGGCGCTGATCCTCTCGGAGGTTCTGCACCGGGAAACGACAAAGCGCCATTTTAACAAAACAAGATTAAAACATGGTTATTCTTAAAACTTTACAAACGATGAAATTAACGATTTTTGCCCCGTGCGTCTTGCCTTCACCCCATGCCCCCCTACCCCTATAGGGGTAGGGAGGGGCATGGTGGTGAAGGGACGCATGCGCCCGCGCACGCACGCGCGATATACTATGTGTTTGCCTTTATGGATAGCCTCATGTAAAACCTACTACAAAAAAAATAAAAATTATGGACGATCTGACGATACAAAGAATAAAGGACGCTGCCGACATTGTGGATGTCGTCGGGAGCTACGTTGAGCTCCACCGTAAAGGCCAGAACTGGCTCGGCCTGTGCCCGTTCCATAACGACCGGCACCTTGGTTCCTTTGTCGTCAGTCGGAATAAGAAGGGCTACCGTTGCTTTTCGTGCGACGCACACGGAGACGCGATTGACTTTGTAATGCGGATGGAGCATGTAGACTTTTTGCAAGCCTGTAAGATGTTGGGCAAGCGTTACGGGATTGAGACAGACGGTCGGCCGACGAAGAGTTGGACACCTAAGGCCGTCGTCAGAAAGCCGGTAGTGGAGAAGCCCTACCTTGAGCTGCCACTGCAATATGCCATCGCCAAACGGAACACCGAGGGTGACACCCTTTGCAACTGGCTGCGGTCGCTGCCCTGGGACGATGAGCAGCGCAAGCGACTGCCGGTGATCCTCAAGGACTATGCCGTCGGACATGCCAAACAAGGGCACACTATCTTTTGGCAATTCGACTATGACGGCAAGTTGCGCACGGGCAAGATGATGCTGTACAAGAAAGACGGGCACCGTGACCATGACACGCCGGGCAACTTCCACTGGATCCATAACCTACTGCAACAAGCCGGGCGCGTGAACCTTGAAGCAACGCCTTACAAGACCTGCTTCTTCGGGCTCCAGATGTTAGGGCTCGCGCCCCATGCTACGGTAAACATCGTGGAGAGTGAGAAGACCGCGATCATCTGTGCGACCTATTGGGGACTGACCGAGGATAGTCTGTGGATAGCCTGCGGGGGCATGACCTACCTCACCAAGGAACGGCTCCAGCCTCTGATTGACGAGGGGCGATATATCCAACTGTTTCCCGACCATGACGGCATCGAGCGGTGGACAAAGATTGCAAAGGCCATCGGCTATAAGCGACTGAGCATCCGCACCGACTTTGTGACCAAATATTGGAAGCCAGAACTTGGGCCTAAGGCCGACATCGCCGACATCCTCGTAAGACAGATGACCACGAGAGATGAAGAGAAGCCCAAGGCGCATAAGGTCGCGGATACCTTGATGGAGCGCGGGCAACGATGGGTCGAGGAGCTGGCCAAGCGCAACGAGCACTTCGCAAGGTTGCGGGATGAACTAAAATTGGAATTTGTAAGATTTCTTTAATCAATGGAAAACAACAAAGAATATAAAAGCATTGCCACCAAGGTCAGTCCTGAAGCCTACGAGCTGTTAGGGCGGCTGGCACGCAAACACGGGGTGAAGGTCTATGAGTTGCTGCAAAATGCCGTGAGCGTCTTCATCCGTTACATGAGCGACCAGCACAACCTCACGCCGGAGATGGAAGCTGCCATGACACTCTTCGAGCACATGGTAGGTTGGAAAGAAGCACTCAACCTTGCCGATCCATCCGTGCGCAAGCAGATCTGTGAGGCGACCTACTACCTTTGCGATGAGCGCGGGAAGAAGCATGGGAAGGTGGCGGTACACGTCAAGACTCCATGGTTCGGCAACTGGAAGCAGACCGAGAACACCGCCACGATCCTTGAGCGTACCTTCGAGAACCTACTGCCGGAGCTCTACCGACGGCTGCGGGCATTAGCTGCTGATAACGGCTACCAAAGCATCCTCCAGCTGATCACCATGTTGGTGAGCAATGCCGAGAAAGGCGACATGATGCGGGACATTCGGGAAGGCTTTGAGGACTGCTACCGTACCGATTACGGTAAGCCTGTAGCCTACGGGCAACGGACGAAGCGCAAGGCGCACTACTCGGTCACGGGTGAGGAAGCCAAGGCCTGTAAGCAACAGACCATTCACTTCGAGGCGGGCGACGTGCCCGATCTGCCGGAGCTTCACGATAACAATAAAGACCAAGACGATGACAAGGCATAGCAAACTCTATCAGCATTTGATGAACTCGAAGCGGTGGAAGGAGTTGCGGTTGAAGAAGCTCCAGGCGAACCCACTGTGCGAGCGACATCTGAAGGAAGGGAAGGTGGTAGCTGCCACGTGTGTGCATCATATCGTCGAGGTCGAGAGTGGACGGACACCGAGCCAGTGCGAGACGCTTTGCTACTCCTGGACGAACTTGATGAGCCTCTGCCGTGAGTGCCATGCTGAGATACACCGGGAAGCCGGCAGTCATACCAAGGACAACCACCAACAACGAGAGCAGCAACGGCTCGACCAATGGATCGCAAAGCTAAGGGGCGGATAGAGACCCCCGGGGTATGATTTTATTTAGGGGGAGGGCCAATAATCGGAAATACACGTGCCCTCCTTCGAATTGAGACACTAATTTTTCAAAAACCCGTTTTTCAAGCGCGCTGCGTCGGCTGTCCAAGGACTACAGGCACGGCGGGATGGACGAACGACCACCATCCGGGCACTGCCCCACTTGTAGCGGAAAAAATATTCAGAGATATGCCAAAAAGGAATTTTATCAACCAAAAGCTACCCCTGCAGCAGCCGGACTGCTGCGCCGAGTGCCCGCTGCTTGGAATCATCCCGCAAGAGGCGCGGAAGTATGGCAGCTATGAGACGCTGGTATGCCTGGGGACGATGGATGCCATGACACAACGACAGAGCAAGATCCGGGCGAGCAGGCGGGACTCCAAGCACCCGCTCCATCGGTACTGCGATACTCGGTGGCAGGCGTGGACGTTGTTGGAGGGGCATGAGTTTCCCATCTCCATCGAGAGCTATAACCGATACCGGCTGCCGTATGAGATGAGCTTCCAGCCGCTGATCAGGTTTCACAAAAGAGGGCGGCCGAAGAAGGAGAAGGGAGCTGGTAACGATGCAGCTTCTGTGAAGCTGCCTACACAACAGAGCGGGGATGCTCAAGAGGAGAGCGAGGATTTAATATAGCTTAAAAATATACATTATGGACAAAGAAACATACAACAGGGCCGTAGCAATCAGCAATCGCCTAAGCCAACTCCAAAAAGTCAAGGAGGAGCTGGAAGATACACGCAACCATTACCTCACTTATGCTAGGAAAGCGAACTCACTTGGAGAACGCGATTCTTTGTGTGCTGACTGGAAAATGGAATACATCGGTGTCATTCTTGACAAGCATGACAAAATGATAAGGCAAGAGATAGACGGCGAGATTGCAGCCTTGAACAAGGAAATTGAAGAGCTATGAAAGCAAGTGAAGTAATGATATGGCGACACTGAATGATATTATCGAGGCTAAGAACAGACACTGCCTGAGACGGGCGCGAGCCCTCTGCAAGATATACGCAGGGAACCCCGGGGGTATGTAGAAACAAAAAAACTTAAAGATCATGGAAAGAAAAGGAACTATCTATAGCGAGTATCATAACAAGGGAAGAAGAAAAAACGGAGGCGTCGGAGGTAGCGTACTGAGAAAGGGCGTGGGGCTCGTCAGAGGGTGCCAGTACCGATGGGTGGCGGAGATCAGCTACCACGGTAAGCGGTACAGATGCCGGAGCTACCACTATGACCGGGTTTTCAACTGGCTGCAGGATATGCGAGAAAAATTTAGTGACTGACAGACATCATGGAAGAATATAGCGTAAAAGGCATAAGGAAGAAATTCAAGGAGCAGGGGGTATTCTATACTGACCAGCGACTTGCCAAGTTCATTGCGAGCTTCCTTCCTGACGGAATAACTGAGGTCTATGATCCAACATGCGGAAGCGGAAATCTCTTGTCGGTGTTCCCGGATGATGTCAAGAAGTATGGGCAGGAGATTGACGCTACACAGGCGGAAGAAGCAAGACACCGGCTCGTCAATTGTGAGATCGCTGTGGGTGACACCCTTGAGCAGCCTGCCTTCATGGACAGGAAATTTAAAGGGATCGTGGCCAATCCGCCATTCTCGATTAAGTGGCAGCCACCCATGCTGCTCGACGGGAGATTCTCAACGGCACCCGTATTTCCGCCACCCGGTAAAGCTGACTATGCGTTCATCCTCCACATTCTCTACTACCTCGACGAAGGGGGTGTTGCGTCGGTGCTCAATTTCCCCGGGGTGCTCTATCGAGGAAACCGGGAGTACACACTTCGCAAATGGATCGTAGAAAGAAACTTGATAGACAGCGTGACGCTCGTAGACGGCGGGTATTTTGAAGATACGACCATCTCGACCGCACTCATTGTCTTCAAGAAAGGAAGGCGCGATGGTGACAAGATAAGGTTCGCTACTTTCCCGGACGGAAAAGAAACCACGGTGAGTCTGGACGACGTGAGGGAGCAGGACTACAACCTCAGTCCGTCGGCATATATCGAGGATGATGCTCAAGATCCATTTGCCGACTTCGATCCCGTTGCCGCTGAGCTGCTGGCGAGAAAACATCTGGTGGAAAAGTTGCGCAAGGAGCTGACATTCTCACGATTCGTCGCTGAGCAGGAAGGGCTGCCATTGCAGCCACTGCTCGATGAGTTACAAGAAGTGATTAAAGAATTTACAAAATAAAAGATTATGGCAACAGAACTGTATATAGAGCCGGTATGGAAGGGGTATAATACCGTTACCGGGCAATTCCTCAAAGGGCACGTGCCGCATAACAAGGGGAAGAAGTGGAGCGAGTGGATGGATGGGCGCAAGGCTAAGAAGGTGAAGCGGATAGGGATGCGGAACCTGCATGGGAGAAGCGACATCGGGGGCTGGAACGCACAACCCGTCTTTGCACTCGACGATGAGGGAAACACCGTTGGCTGGTTCGCCTCTACCTATGACGCGGAGCGCAAGACGGGGATATGCAGCCGGAACATCCGGTCGGTGATCGAAGGCAAGCGGAAACATGCGGGAGGGTACCGGTGGGTGAAGGCGAAAAGATGACAGACGGAAGGGAAGGCCGCTGCACAACAGCGGCACACCGAACGGCTAAGCGGAAAAAATAAACAAAACAAACAGATATGGCAAAAGAAAAGACGGCGCGAGACTATGAGCGCGAACTAAAAAAGATGATCAAGGGACGCACAGGAAAGGAGTGCGAGGCTTGGCTGTTGCCGCAGATTGAGCTGACGGCAAGCAACATGGTGATGATTAAAAGGATCGAGACTGCCATCAATGAGGCGGACTTGACGAACATCGTCGGCGGGTCGATGGGACAAGCTAAGACGGAGCTCAACCCGCTGATCCCGTATTATGACAAGCTGCAGCGCACCTTGCTGGCGCAACTGGAGGCACTGGGCTTGAACTATAACGTCACACCGAAGAAGGTGACGGAAAACACGAAACAGGGCGGCAAGGAGCAAGACGTGCTCAAGCAGACGCTCGATATAGCTATGGAGGGAACAAGAAATGAAGGTGATTTATACTAAGAAAGAGCTGGGGCGGTATTTCCGTCTCACGGCCATGGGGATATTGGCCAGTATGGTAAGAGTGCCATGGTGTGTGGTGCTCGTGGTGGTTAACCTTGGAGCAGGGTTTGTGAGATTAGTGAAGATGTGCGTGAAGCGGTGGCCGATGCGCACGCTGCTCTTTGCCCTTGCGGGCATGTCGTTGCTGACCATCGTGGTCTTCATGGACATGAAGGTCAGACTGACGACCTGCGAGTGGCAAAGAGACTCTCTCAGACAGAAGGTCGACTCGGCCGAGGCCTGGAAGAAAGGGCACACGGTGAAGTATGTCGGCTACGAGGGAGACGAATTGAGTGATTAAGTTCATTTTTTTTCAATTTTTATGATAATTCGTGCTCTGCCCGTGAGGGTCGATTGACAATTTTGAAAGTCTTTTTTCATGTAGATCCGAACTGCTGTGAAGCCCTTCGGATTTTTAATTAGAACTATAGGAGCCGCTGCAAAACAGCGTCCTACAGAACTTTCTACAGAACTTCGGATTTTCTTTAAGAACAATTAAACACAGAGATATGACAGAAAAAGAGAAAGAGATGATCGCGCTGGCTGGCATCCTTCAGGATGTGGACTGCGCGGTCGAGGGGCTGAAGGTTGATGCCTTTATCATCGCGGAGACCTTCGGTAAGGTCATCGGGGCAGAGTTCTGCTACTGGTTTGGGGCGATTGATAATTGCTCGGCGGCCTTCAATAACGAGAAGATTTTCGACATGGTTGAGATGCTCGTTGTGCTGACCAAGCTCGGTTACTGGGTAGAGTCTTACGGGTCGCTGTTGGCCGTGAGATGTGCTATCAACGACTGGTGGGACTACACGACGGAGACGGGCGAGCCGGAGCGCATGGTACCACTGCTTTACTGGCTCACGAGTCACCAGCCGAAAGGAGGGAAGCAATGAAGGACTTAGAACCATTCCCAGGTAAGCTGCACCGAGGCAAAAGGCGGAGCGTGCTGCTCAATGAGGAACAGCGGCGGTGGCTTGCGATTGCGATTCGTGAATATCCCCTTGAGTACATTCGAAAGAAGATGGGGGTAAGCTATGTCACCGTGCAGCGGCTGATAGATAGACTTGGGCTTGAAAGGGGCGCGCGCTTCAATGGATTTCGGACTTACTACAAGATCCACCCGGAGGAGCTCAAGAAGCGCAACGAGAAGATCAGGAAGGCGCGGATGAAGCTCATCAAGCGGGAGAAGTTCAACCTGCGGATGGGGCTGCACCAGGAGACCAATGTCTATGTGAACATCAACAGCATGACGCACACGCAGTATATCCGAAGGGTGCGGCTAAGACAAGACGGCTACACCGTGCCACGGATGGGGCGCTTCACCAATGACGACCCGATGGTGTATTACTATGACGAGAAGACCAAGCGGCACAAGATGATGGAGCGGAACATGGAGGCGGAAGGCTACAGCTTCAAGCCCTTGCCGACCAAGAGCGACGAACCGGCAACACAGCGACCCATGGAGCACCGGCTGCGAGAGTGGATGCTGTAAAGCCGGTTAACCTGACTACTATGTTTGCCATTTTAATAGATAGTTTATCACGTTATGTTTTGAATGTATAAGCAGCTAATGATTGATTACCCTCAGCGGAGGAACAACTGCCGGTCAGGGATGATAGGCAGGATTAAGCCCAGCGGTGCGAGACCACCTCGGAAACGGTCTCACGTCCCCGTCGCGTACAAGGTTCGACTCCTTGGCTGGGCGCATGATGAACAAAAAACATCTCTATAATGACAAGCGTCCCCGTGCGCACGCGCTGCTCCCCCGTGAGCATTACGCGAAGAAGAACGGATCGTGGAAGCCTAAGCGCGCCTTCCCCTCGGAACTCAGCGCGCGGCTGTATCTCTCGACACAGATGAGTGCCGACGGCTACCGGGTCTACCGATGCACCGTCTGCGGAAAGTGGCACGTGGGGAAATACACGAAGGATGGAGAAACAGACAAAAACGATATATCTTCATAGACTTAATTTGTAAAGGTTTTTTTTTACGCATGCAAACCGGGCCGTCGTGAGACTCCCCGGCTTTTTAATTTTTGGAACTATGGACGAAAAAGAATTACATGAGGCGGCGAAGAAGTCGACGTTGAACTTCAACCCGATGTCGCCTACGAAGAAACCAAAGAACCGACGGGTCACGGAGCTCGTGGACCTGAACCCGGTGGATGAATACCGACGGGCTTTCGGCACGTATCAGCTCTGTCAGTGCATGATGGACAAGCCCCAGCCGGGGCACGCCTACCACATTTTGACGGGCGGCAATGTGGACTTGCTGGCTCACCTGCAATGGCTCATGCTGCACTGGCCAAAGGTGCGGAGCGTGTTTATCAGTTGCTGGGCGATCTCAAGCCCGGACATCCTTATGCTCGCCCAGATGCTGCACGATGGGAAGATCGGGTATCTGGAGCTGCTCTTGGGTGAGATTTTTCCTTCTAAGTTCAAGATGGAGTGGAAGAAGCTCCAGGAGCTCTACGATGAAGGGGTGATTAAGAATATCTTTGTTAGTACGATCCACTCCAAGGTCATGCTGATTGACTGCGAGGATGACACGAAGATCGTGATCGAGAGCTCGGCCAACTGCAACATGAACCCACGTGTGGAGCAGAGCTGCGTGACGCTCAACCCTAAACTCTACGACTTCTACTGGGTGTATCTGCACGCGATATTGGACAATGAAGACGCGCGGTACTCTGCACGCACGGCGATGAAAATGTTAAAAGACAATGGAAACAAGACCGACATTGCTCCTGATGAAGGGGCTACCCTTTTCGGGTAAGACTGAATACGCTAAGAAATGGTGCGATGAAGCCAGTGACCGTGTGCGGGTGTCATGGACGGAGCTGCTGCGGACTCTGGCACCGAGGGCAACGAAAGACCGGCGGGCGCTGGCCTTTGAGGGTGCGATCCATCTGATGAGCGAGGCGATGAAGCGGGGCATGAGTGTGGTGCTCGACGAAGAAAACCTAAACAGCGTCGAGTGGGGCATCTTTGTCACCTTTGCCGCGAGGTATCATGCGCACGTGGAGTGGCACACCATGCCCGTCGACGTGGAGGAAAGCAAGCGACGCAATGCGCTGCACGGGTCGCCCATCCGTGACCTCGACATCGAAAGAAAGGCGGCTGATTATGCCGCCTTCCTAAAACAAAAGTAACTGCATGGGCTTGGGTGGGTTCTTCTCGCCCTCGATGACCGGCTCCATGTGCTCCCGGACGAAGCGGTCACGGGAGCCGTGCTTGGGCTCCAGGCTGTAGTAGTCTTTCCTTGATAGATGCCAGGCTTGACAACGTTTGCCTGGCATCTCGGTGAGGAGGACTACCCAGATGGAGCCGTCCATGTCGAAATGGTGGGAGAGGTCGGTCTTGCAACGGGGCTGGATATATACGCCCCGGCTACATAGAGGGAGCTTCCGAATGAAGGAGATGGTTGAGTCTTTCATCTTGTTTGATTAAGTTGTCGATATAGGCGCTTTTGTTGCGCTTGGTATTCAGGATGTCGGCGGCCTCTTTGGTGATTCGGACGCTGACGGCAAAGGTGCGCCCCGTGGCGGGGCGACCCTGTGCAAAATGGTTATTACTCATTGGTGTAAAAATATTGCGATGCGCAAATGGGTTCATGGAATACTTCGTCTCCGTTTTCGTTGAAGGTGATCGGGTCTCCGTCGTAGACTGCGTAGAAGGCGGTCTTGGATGATTCCATCACGTCTTCTGAGCACGGCGCGTAAGGATCTACCATCGTGCGCCCTTTGGTCTGCTCATTTATCCATCTCTTTGCCTCTTTGAGGGTGCTGCATGTGTGCTGGCATGTGCTGGGGTTGACTCCGTCTGCATAATATATCTGCATCATAGTGTTCCGCTTGACCGTGGTGCGGTAGGGCTGATAGGGTTAATATTCTGCGAGGGCGATTGCGTAAGCGGTCACGTCATTATCGTGATACATCATCGAGTATATGTCTATAACCTCGTAGTCTTTCGGGTCGTCAGCTATTACGACGAAATGGTCGTCGTCAATGGCCTTGCTGATTGCGTCGAAGGTCTTGTTGATTGCTTCGATGTTGTTCTGCGTGTCCGTGGCGCTTTGGTCATCCTCTTCCGTGGCTGCGTCTATCATGAAATCACGATAGGACGCTGCTGCCTCCTTTGAGTCGAGGATAAAACAATTGTCGTTGTCGCTGTAGTCCTCTCTGCGGTCGAGAGCCTTGTCGCTGCAATAGGTACCAGCCTCTGTCCAGAGCTGCGCTCCGTCACGGCGCTTTAACAAGACCGTATCGAGGTCATAGGTGTGAGCCAGCTGCTCTGCCTGCTCCATGTTGTCGAAGCCGACCAGCGCCTGGCCTGTCGTAGTATCAACGACTTGTAAGTTATGCTTCTCTGCGATGCTGCTGAAATTCTTCTTCATAATCGTATGTTTTAATTGTTGTTGATGTCTTGTTGTTGTGGCGGGGAAGGTCCCCGCCTGGCCTGTTAGTCTTTGAATGACTCGATGTCCCACAAGAGGTACTGCTCTGAATAGTCGCCGTCGTTATTCGTGAACTCGACGCAAACGTCGTATTCGTCGAGGTTCATGTCGGAGAACTCATCGGAGATCTCAGAGGAAGGGACGATGCGGAAGGACTTCATACCCTTGAGCCCTGATACAAGCTCATCATATTCGTTATATCCTGCGTCTGGCTGAACGTAACCGAAACCAGCGCCGCCGTTTCCGAGGGATGCCTGAGGGATGTCGCAACCCTCAATCAGGATGTTCTTAATGATCGTGATGGCCTGATCCTTTGTAATCTTCATTGTCTTCATAATCTTGTATTTTTTAATTGTTTTACTATCTCTTTCTTTATTACACTGCAAAGATACGAACTTTTTTTCATATATGCAAGCATATAAGCAAATAAATGCTTGCAAATAACATTGTTTAACGAATGAGGGGAGAAAAGGGGAGGAAAAGGACGGACGGGGAGATATTCACGGTTAACCCCTGTCAACTTTTTTCGCGATGGGTGAAGGGACGCTGCGGAGCAGCGTCTTACTGAACGGGCTCGGATTAGTAGCCGTCGTTGTAGATCTCTTTCACGTGGCCGGCGTCGATGATCTGGAGGGCGGTGGGCAGGACTTGCTCAGGCTTCACGAAGGTGGGGTTGTCGCCCCAGCTCTGGCTTATCCACCACTGGCCGTCGTCGAAGAGCTTCTCACCGTCTCCGCCGTCGATCATGATGTACTTGTTGAGGGCGTGCTTGTTACCGTCTTCATCCGTCCAGGCGTTCGTCTCATCCTCTTCATCGAGTTCGATGATCACGCGGGAGCGCATCGGGTTGTCGAGGGCGGTCAGCCAGCAATCCATGAAGTCGCGCTGAAGCTGCATCTTGTTGTAAGTGTTCGTTGTCTTCATAGTCGTAAGTTTTAATTGTTGATGTCTTGTTGTTGTGGCGGGGTAGGCCCCCGCCTGGCCTGTTAGTTGTCTTGGGTCTCTCCGTCGTAGTCATCGAGGATCCCGTCGATGTC
>Ga0256404_1001884_pt1 | contig 48444 bp, 48 predicted proteins | sample RumenRJG_01DNA_FD_185990 | JGI IMG/M metagenome (GOLD analysis project Ga0256404, IMG submission 185990) | Bovine rumen microbial communities from Lethbridge, Alberta, Canada - RJG_01 | ecosystem: Host-associated > Mammals > Digestive system > Stomach > Rumen | place: Canada: Alberta | collected... | reverse complement strand
ATTAACTCATGTAATTGTCTTTGAGTCAGTTTTTTATTTTCACATTCATTTAAATAATATCTAATTTCATTTATATTATTTAGAGATAGTACTTCACGATAATGACTCCAACATAATTTGGTCCACATTGTGGACCATTTTTCTTTTTCAAAAACATCATAAAACTGTCTAATTCTTCTTAATGTTCTTTCGTTGTATTTTTTTCCTACTTCATGCATCAATTTTTCAGAATACTGTTTGATTATATTCTTACCATATTCTTTACCTGCTTTGCTTAGTAATTTTCCAATCTCAAAATATACAATAACTTTATTTCTATCTTTTGCATAATCTTTAGCTTTATCATATAATTCAATTTTTATTGCTTTTTCTTTTATCTCATTATAATAGTTAATAATATCACTTCCTTGTGATAGAAATATATACTATTATCTAATGTATTTCAAATGAGGAATTTTATTAATTCATATAAAAAATACTAAGAAATCTTACTATTTTTACTTAGTATTTTTATAATTGTATAGTTATTATTGTGAAAATATTATCTTTAACTAATTATTTAGATTTTTTTCTAGTAGATATAATTTTATTAATACTTTTTTCAATTGTTTTTTTATTAATAACTTTACTTGAGATTACATTACCACTTTCATCTACTACTTCTTCAAGTTTAATCTTACTTTTACCTTTTTTGCCTTTTTGTATTATAGACCCTTCTTTTCTAAAGAAAGAGTACTTCTTTTTTACTTTATAATTTATTTTCTTATATTTATATCTGGTCTTGGTATATAAACATGAACCATCTGCAGTATTAGCTTCACTATTATAATTATTTGCTTTCTTATCTATACATCCAAATATTTTAGCAATACAAGATCCATCATCAGTGTTTGCGCTACTATTATAATTATAAGCATTTACATCAGTACATCCATATACTTTCTTTATACAACTACCATCATTCCTATTAGCATTTGGATTGTAATTAATAGAATTTGAATCAGTGCATCCATATACTAATAATGGAGTACTATCATATCCACCATAACAAGTACAAGATGGGCTTGTAGTCCCATCATTACAAACTTGTTTTCCATTTCTACAACTACCACTTACTCCTCCATGATGAGAACAACATTCTCTTTTTGCATAAACATTATCAAAAGATAATAATAAAATAAAAACTATACCTAATACTTTAAATAAACACTTCATATTACCACTCCACGTATAAAGAATATCATCAAATAATAAAAAAGAGGAGCAATTTGTAATTGCTCCATTAACTAATCTCTTGCGAATATATCTCTTGTATAAATCATATCCTGTACGTCGTTTAATTTATCATCTGTTGTTGTTAGAGGTTAGTTGATATGAGGTGCTTCATATTGTTTGTTGTTCGTTGACGAGTTTTATAATAGTAACAGCAAACTTACAGAGTGTGTTGTGGGGATGAGTCAAAATAGGTATAAAAAACGAGTGATTTTTTCATTTAAAAATGAGCAATTTTAAGCTCATTTTTTGTATATTTTATTATATTATTGTTCTATTTCTACTCTAACACGTACTTTTGATATTAAAGTCTTTCTTCTTCTTTGACCTGTATCATCATATACAAAGAATTCTTGATTTGACACAAAATCTATTATTGGATTATAAATACTGTTTTCTTGATCTAACTGATTATTTTCAACTATCATACTCGGACTAATATCTTCTCTTGGCCTTAAATTGAATCCTTTCTTACAAATAAACCTAATCATATAATTCGATTTATTTCCTTTTTCATCATAGCCGCCAATTATTCCATAGTCTACTAATGCTTCAAATAAGTCTTCATCAAATTGTTTTATTTCATTTGCACTTTCTCTAATTTGTAATTCAGTTTGAATTTTCTTAATTCCAATTTCTGTTTTATCATCAGCTTCAATCATGTTATTAAGAGAAATAAGTTTATCATCTAATTTTTGTAATTTTTCATTTAAATCATTTTGTTTCATTTCAAATGTTAAATTATCGACTTTCCCTTCTACATATAAATCTACTAATTTAGAAAGTTTAACTTTAATTTTATTTCTTTCATCTTCTGCTCTAGCCTTCATCATCTTAGGTTCATTATCTCTTGCTGCTTGTTTCAAAGAATCAACGAATTCTTTAATAGCTAGTCCATTATCTTTAGAAAGTAAGAAATACGCTTCCATAAAACATGACTTTATAACATCCTCGTGTATTACCTTACTATCAGGACAATACATACGCCCACTTTTTGCGACTGATATACAATCCCATGCAGGCCTTCTTTTATATAATGATTTCTTGCAATATGTATGTCCGCAGAATCCACATCTAAATCTTCCTGAAAAAGAAAATCTTGAAGACATTCTTCTACCGGTCATTCTTAAATTAGTTCTAGATTTTAAAATATCTTGTGCTTTTTGCCAATCTTCTTTTGAAATGATTCCTTCATGATGATCTTTAACATAGTATTTATCTTCTTCTCCATTATTAACTACTCTCTTATGGGTAATAGCATCAATTGTATAAGTCTTACCTGAAATTACATCTCCATTGTACTTTTCATTACGTAAAATATTTCTTATCGTACTCTCATGCCATTTTGGTTTCCCCATTGGAGAAACGATATTCATATCTGTAATCATTTGTGCTATTGTTGTACATCCAAACCCTTTTATGTAATTTGCATAAATTATTCTAATTATTTCAGCTTCATCTTCGTTAATAATCATTGTATTAGTTTTAGAATCGTATGTATATCCATAGCAGGAATTGAATCCAACTAATTCTCCTCTCTCTTTCTTCATCTTAAATCCAAGTTTAATATGCGATGATAATGTTTCGGATTCTTGTTGAGCTACTGAAGATAAAACTGTAAGTAATAATTCTCCTGCCATATCCCTGGTGTTTATATTTTCCTCTTCGAATATAATTCCTATTCCTTTTGCTCTTAACATTCTTACATATTTAAGTGTTTCCAGAGTATTTCTAGCAAACCTTGATATTGATTTAGTGAGTATCAAGTCTATCTTTCCATCTTCACAATCTTTAATCATCCTCATAAAGTTGTCTCTTTTTAAAACTTGTGTACCGCTGATTCCTTCATCTGCGTAAATATCGACAAAGGCCCATTTGGGATTACTATATATTTTTTCTAAGTAATACTTTTGTTGCGAAGCAAAACTAGTCTTTTGATCTTCATGGTCTGTAGATACTCTTGCATAAGCTGCTACTTTTAAATTTTCACTTATTACTTTTCCAGTATGCCTATCTATTTTTCCTTCTTTTTTCTTTATTACTTCTACTTCCACTATACTTCTTCCTTTCTTACATAGAATTCTACTTTTAACCCTTTAACAATTTTATAATCTCGATTTTCATAAGTATTAACTTTAAATGACTTTAATTCTTTCTTATAAAATAATTTTGAATAAAGGATAAAATTTTTTGAAAATTCTATATAGTCTTTTTCTCTTTCTTCTTCTATAAATAATTGTTTATCATCATAATAGAATTTAATAACATATGGATCTTTAGTTCTAACCTTACTTACTTCTCCTATAAGAGTAAAACCAACTATTTTTTTAAATAAATCATAACTAAATTCGTTTATGTCATCTGATGTGTCAATAATTGTTTTAATAATAGATTCTCTCACTTGTTCAAATCGTTTCTTACCAATTTTCTTCAATTCTATTTTATTTATGATTTGGTTTACTTGCTCAATTTGATTATCAAGTTCTATAACTTTTTTATTAAAGTAATATTCATTAATTCTTTTTTCGAATAATTCATCAATCAATTTCTTTTTTTCTTCTAAATGTTTTTCTTTGAGTCTTTTTAATTTAATTGTTTTTCTATTTTCAGTTGTATAGTCATATTCTGTTTCCAATATTTTAATTAATATTTTTATAAAACACTCCTTAAAATACTTTGTTTGAATATTTTTACAATCTTTACAAGAAGAATGACCATTTATAGATTGATCACAGCATATGTATTTTCTAGTGCCATATGCTCTTGCTTTATTACCACAAAATCCACAATACAAGTCTTTCAATTGATCCTTAATCGCATCCCTTTTATAGTTATTATTTATTCTTTGTTGTACTCTGTTCCAAGTCTCTTCATCTATAATAGGTTGATGATTATTTTTAATCTCATATGTATTTCTATTTTTTGATACATGACCTCTTTCTAAAGTACCCATATATACTTTTTTTCTTAATAAATGAGATAAAGTTGCTGCATACCATTTTGTATTTTTTAAAGTCTTAATTCTATTTTCATTCAAATATTTTTGAATTTCATATAATGTTTTTCCATCCGAATACATATTAAAAATCATCTTTACTGTTTTTGCTTCACTTTTAACAATTGATAAATTGTTACTTTTAGTATATCTATATCCAAATGGTCTATTTGTTTTTGTAATTTTTCCTAATCTTCTATTCATTTCCCAACCTAAAGTTACATGAGATGATAATGTTTCAGTCTCATACTGAGCTATAGCAGCTAAAACAGTTAATAATAGTTCACCTTCTATTGTAGAAGTATTAATAGTTTCTTCTTCAAATATAATTGTTACTCCTTTTTCTTTTAAAGTTCTAACAACCTTTAGCAAGTCTACTGTGTTCCTTGCAAATCTAGAAACTGACTTAGTATATATCAAATCAATTTTTCCATTCATAGCATCATTAATCATATCTATGAATTCATCTCTATTTTTGAGTCTTCTTCCAGATATTCCTTCATCTGAATATACTTTTACAAAATTCCAATTCTTGTTTCTTTTAATAAATTCTGTATAATATCTTTTTTGAGATTCAATACTTGATACTTGATTTTCAAGCTTTGTACTTACTCTTGCATAAGCTGCTACATTTAGCTTTTTTAGATATAAATGTTCTTTAGATTTTGTTTTCTTGATGACTACAACTTCCATTCATAATCACCTAAATCTACCTCACAAGTTGTTTTTATTTTATCTACATATATTTGTTTTAATTTTCCATACTTATCTTCTTTAAAATAATGGAATATTTGATGCGAATCAAACTCTAATATTTTATATAGATTAATTGATTCTTTTTTATAATGAGAAAACAAAGTATCCTCTTCTGTCTTTAAAATAAATCTAAGCACAAAAGGTCTAACTTTTCCTGTTTCGGTTTTGTCTCCAACAATAACGTATTTCAAAATATCATCCGATAAATCTTGGTCATATTTATTTTCATCTAAGTCATCTCTATTTAGAACTCTTTTTCTTGCATATCCTATTCTTGCTTTAACAATCTTAGCAAATTTATCATCTAATTTTATTTTTCTCCTTAATTTAATAGCCATTTGCATAAATGCTAGTTTAAGCATTTCTTCATCTATCATCTTACTATCAGGGCAGCCTAAATCTTGATTTCTTCTGTTACTATCACAATAGTATTTTGGATTTCTTAAACTATCACTATTACTTCTTGTCATATTCTTACCACAAAATCCACAAATCATTTTTCCAGAGAAAGCATATCTATTATTAAAATCAGCATCAGTCTTGTTAGCCCATGGTTTAGCTCTTTCTTTCATTATTTTTTGGACCTTATTCCATGTATCTTCATCAATTACTGCCTCATGATGATTTCTTACATAATACTGATCTCTTTCTCCTCTATTCTTCTTTGCTCTTTTAGTTATCGGATCTGATGAAAAATATTTTCCCAATAATAAATCTCCTTTGTACCTTTCGTTTCTTAATATGTGAGTAATAGTTCCTTCATTCCATACTTTATTTCCTTTTGCAGTTGGAATTCCTTCTTCTGTAAGTTTTTTAGCTATTTTATATGTGCCATTTCCTTCAAGATACATTTTAAATATTCTCTTTACTATCTTAGAAGTTTCAGGATTAACATATAACTTTTTGTCTTTTTTGTTATAGTCATATCCATAACAAAATGTACTACCAATCATTTTACCTTGTTGAACTTTCATTTTTAGTCCTAGTAAAACATGAGCAGATAAATTAGTACTCTCCTGCTGTGCAATAGAACTTAAAATTGATAATAGTAATTCACCATTCATATCTAAAGTATTAATATTTTCTTCTTCAAAATATACTCCGATATTTTTATCTTTAAGAATTCTAACAAATTTAAGAGTATCAACTGTGTTCCTTGCAAATCTAGAAACCGACTTTGTTAATACAAGATCAAATCTATCATTAATTGCATCTTTCATCATTTTAATAAATCCTTCTCTTCTATAAGTTTTTGTTCCAGATATTCCTTCATCACAATAAATATCAGTAAAAGTCCAATTGGGGTTCTTTGCAATTTTATCTGTATAATATCTTTTTTGTGAGTCAAAACTATTTTTTTGATCATCATGATCAGTTGATACTCTTGTATAAGCAACAACTCTTAATTCTTTTTCATTAAGATCTTTCATCGATGTCTTTCTAATATCACTTTTTGTTTTTTCTTGTTTGATTATCTCCATAATCTACACCTCCGAAAAAAGTATAGATTATTATTTATCTATTTACCAATGTGCGATTTTTTGAAAAATACAATTGCTTTGTCATATAAATTAATATCTATAACATTCAATCTTTTAAGATAATTTAATGCTTCAAGTTCAACTAAATAATTTATATAATCTTTACTTATTAAGTATTCTTTAGTTTTATTAAGTTTAATACTTCCTATAGTTGATTCCATTTATATTTTCCTTTCTTTGTTATAAACATAATACTCATCCTTTCATAAGGATGATTTCATAATCACTATTATTTATCTCATAGCCATAGTACCGGCTTTTCATCAAACGATTAGTCGCTATCTAATCTCACAGGAATTTCACCTTCATGTGGTTCTCACACAACTGCATCCATTGCTTTAGTCTGTGGCTATGCAGGAGTATCATTATTGCTATTACTTGTTATCGCAAATTGATAGCTACTCAATTTTATAGTCAAGCGTTGATCGCATGCGTACTTACTAAAGTGCTAGAGTAATAGGAATGTATTTGATGAAAGATATAATATTTTCAAAGAACAAGGTGAAAGGATTATTTATCCTTTCACCTTATACTCACTTTGTAATTCAAATTAGGGGGTTATTTTAAATAATTTTTTATTTTTTTGATTCCACTATAAATACTTTCTCTCACTGAAGACTCATCACATTCTTCTATTCTAGCTATTTCCGAAAAATTTAAATCTTCAAAATAATAGTATTTAATTCTTCTTTTTTGAGTTTCAGTTAATTTATTAATAGCATTATATAGTTCTTCATATCTGGATTTTCTAATAATATAATCATCAATTCCTTCATAATCATTTTTGTAGTTTTTATTCTCATCTAGTTCTCTCATATCAATATGTTTGTCTATTTTATGAAGTTCTGATATATCATCCAATTCGAATCTATCAAATGTATTAAATACGTCTAAATTTACTTCTATCTTGTTAAGTATGTTTCTAGAATCTTTAAAAAGTATAAAGTATTTATTACTTTCAGCTTCATATAACAAAGTATATGGGTTATCTTTTTTTCTTCTCCTTTTTGGTAAAGCCTTCATTTTTATCTCCTTTCAACTATTTTTCAGTTGAAAGAAGGTGGCCCTCTAATTCGACATATTTCGACAAACAAAAAACCGGAGGCGAAACCCGTTTTTAAGGTCTCGTCTCCGGTTGAGTGTAAAAAGCACCACACATCATCATAGAAGTGCTTAAATCGATAGAAATAACATTCAATAAAAAAGGCTCTCATGGGGCATTACCTCCTATAAGAGCACGCTTATATGTTGAAAATCATTTCCTTTTTATTCTATTATTTAATGTCATTCTTCCAAGTAAGCTAGTATCAGTTATCGATACGTGCCTCTTGGCTCTTTATTATAGCTGTTTTTCCTAAAATATCAAGTTATAATTAATTATTTCTAAAGATATCTCTTGTATATATTTTATCTTGCTCATCAGCAATTTCTTCGTCGAAACGATTTGCTATTATTACATCAGAAGTATTTTTGAAAGTATCTAAGTCATGTTCTACCTTATATCCTTCAAAAGTATCTTCCTTTAATGTTGGCTCATAAATTTGCACATCAATTCCTTTTTCTTTAATTAATGCCATTACACTTTGAATTGCTGATGCTCTAAAATTATCAGATCCAGCTTTCATAGTTAATCTATAAACGCCAACTACTTTAGGTTTTCTACTAACTACCATATCTGCAATGTGTTGTTTTCTAGTTCCATTTGCTTCCACTATAGCTTTAATCATATTTTGAGGTACATCTTTATAGTTTGCTAATAATTGTTTTGTATCCTTAGGAAGACAATATCCTCCATAACCAAACGATGGATTATTATAGTAATTACCTATTCTAGGATCTAAACAAACTCCTTCAATTATGTCTTGAGTATTTAATCCTTTTAATTCAGCATATGTGTCTAACTCGTTAAAGTATGAAACTCTTAAAGCCAAAAAAGTATTTGCAAATAATTTAACAGCTTCAGCTTCTGTTGAACCCATAAATTTAATATCTATATCTTCTTTGATAGCACATTCACTTAAAAGATGCGCAAATTCTTCAGCTCTTTTTGATTTCTCCCCAACAATAATTCTTGATGGATAAAGATTGTCATATAAAGCCTGGCCTTCTCTTAAAAATTCTGGACTAAAGAAAATATTATCTATCCCATATTTTTTCTTCATATTATTAACAAAACCAACTGGAATTGTTGACTTAACAACCATTACAGTATTTGGATCAGCAATTTCAATTACTTTTTTTATAATATCTTCTACTAAAGATGTATCAAAGAAGTTAGTTTTATCATCATAATTTGTTGGAGTGCTAATTATAACAAATCTAGCCCCAGTAAATGCTTCTTTATAATCTAAAGTCGCTTTAAGATTTAGATTTTTTTCCTCAAAAAACTTTTCAATATACTCATCTTTAATTGGACTAATTCTTTTATTAATTTTCTCTACTTTTTCTGGTATAACATCTAACGCTATTACCTCATGTTTTTGACTAAGTAATGTAGCTAGAGATAATCCTACATAACCTGTTCCTGCTACTGCTATTTTCATATTTATCACTTTCCTTTATTAATTAAATGTATTAAATCTATTGCTTTTTTCTCCATACCATCTTGTTTACTACTCCAGTATAACTTTGTATTAATTTTACAACTTTTGTAGAGACATTTTCTTCAATATAATCAGGAACAGGAATTCCTAAATCATTATTTTTTGTCATTTCTACGACAGTATCTACTGCTTGTAATAGATTTTTTTTATCTATTCCAGCAAGTACAAAGCATGCTTTATCTAATGCTTCTGGTCTTTCAGTAGATGTTCTTATACACACTGCTGGAATTGGATGACCAATGCTTGTATAGTAACTTGATTCTTCAGGAAGAGTTCCTGAATCACTTACTACACAAAATGCATTCATTTGTAATTTATTATAGTCATGGAAACCTAATGGTTCATGCATTACTACTCTTTTATCTAATTTAAATCCACTAGATTCAAGTCTTTTCTTACTTCTTGGATGACATGAATAAAGTATTGGCATATCATACTTTTCAGCCATCTTATTAATAGCATTAAATAAACTCTCAAAGTTTTCTTTGGTATCTATATTTTCTTCTCTATGAGCAGATAATAAGATATAATTTTTAGGAGTTAAATTTAATTTTTCTAAAATATCACTATTCTTGATATCTTCTAAATTATTATGTAATACTTCCGCCATTGGAGATCCTGTTACATATACTCTTTCCTTTGGAAGCCCACATTCATGCAAATATTTTCTAGCGTGCTCTGAGTAAGCTAAATTTACATCAGAAATAATATCTACTATTCTTCTATTTGTTTCTTCTGGTAAACATTCATCTTTACATCTATTACCAGCTTCCATATGGAATATTGGTATATGTAATCTCTTAGCACTAATGGCACTTAAACAACTATTAGTATCTCCTAATATTAATAAAGCATCCGGTTTAATTGTATTCATTAATTTATATGAACAAGCAATAATATTACCTACAGTTTCTCCTAAGTCTTCTCCTACTGCATCCATATATACTTCTGGATTAGCTAATTTTAAATCTTTAAAGAATACTCCATTTAAATTATAATCATAATTTTGACCAGTATGAGCTAAGATACAATCAAAATATTTTCTACATTTAGTTATTACTGCAGATAATCTAATTATTTCTGGTCTAGTACCAACAATGATTAGTAATTTTAATTTTCCATTTTCTTTCCACTTAACGTTACTAAAATTATTGTTTAAAACCATATATTATCCCTCCTTATTTTTTTTAAATATTTGATTAAAATCAATACAACTTGAATAATACGTTGCTCCTGCTTTTGTTAAATGTCTAGTATCTTGACTAATAAACTTATTATCATTTGTAAAAACTCTGATTCTTCTATTATCGTCTGATACACATGATATCATATCAATATAATAAACACCATATTTATTTTTTAATTCTTCATTTTTTTCATAATAAATATTATCTAAAAGAACTGTTTGATCATAGTAATGCTTAGTGAATCTTTTGGAATATATAATTCCATTAGAATCACCAAATCTTTTGTTTCCAACTATGTAAACTTTATTTTTTTCAAAACTTTCAATCAAATAACCAGGCAAATTGATAAAATCATTACTTGAAATGGCATAAAATATGTAATCAGCTGAGTTTAATTTTTCAACTGAATAATTATCATCATTAATATCTTTTTGATAAATGTATGAAATATTTATTTTATCTTTATAATCTGATTCTAAAAGAATATTAACCCAATCTCTTCCGTAAGAATTTCCCAACACTAAAACTTTTATTTTTCCATTATCATCAAAGTCCTTATCATACTTATAGGCACGGTCATTATACTCTGAATGCATATGCCTATGTATATTTGATTTGCTAATTTCTAATTCTGGGACATCTCTTACTACACCAGAATTAATATATATTAAAAGAGAGAACGACGTTGAAAGAATGCAAAGGCCAATTAATAGTATAGAAAGCATTTTATTAGGAATTTTTTTTATTTTCTTTTCTATAAACTCATAAGAAATAATAGAAGATAATAAAATAAAACCAATTATAACAAGATATTCAATAAAACTGAAACTGACAGAATAAGTATACCTTATAAATGCCAAAATAACTTGATGCCATATAAATAAACTATAGCTTATCATGCCAAAGTAAGATATGATGCTATTAATACAATCTCTTTTTAAATCTTTGTGAATTGACATAATTATTAATAAAGTAGTAATAGCACAAGTAAATAATAATCGTATTACATCAGAAATGTTAGATGGTAAAAATAAAGCTAATAGTAACAATATTAAAAAAAATGGTTCTAATACTTGAATTATTTTATTTTTTTTAATTCTATCAATTATATAATCAATTTTATATGCCAAAACGACACCTAATAATATTTCAAAAATTCTAAAAGGTAAAAAATAAAACTTAATATTTTTATCAAAAATAGGGAGTAAATATATTAATAATGAAACAAAAAATAATACTAAAAAGATTATAAACTGAATTGTCTTATTCTTTTTGTTGCTTATTTTTGTTGAAATTAAAGGTACCAAACCAATTATAATATAACTTTGAAATAGTACACCCATATACCAAGTGTGCATTAATGGCTTGAAATCATTTAAAATATCCCAATAATTTTTTGTTGTAATACCAGCTAAAATATTATTAGAAAAAAAGTTTGTTGCTACGATTGATTCCGCTAAATTTTCATAATCATCTGGTAACATAAAAAAATAACCAATAACTAAGGAAACGACTCCAGCTAATAATAAAAGCGGAGCAAATTGTTTTAACTTTTTAATTAAAAACCCAATGTATTTATAGTCATTTTCATTTTCATTATATATTTTTTTACCTATTAAAAATCCATTAATTACAAGGAAAATATCTACGCCTAAATATCCGTATTTCATCAAACCAATATGGTAAAATAATACAGCAAAAATCGCTATAAATTTCAAAATGTCAATTTTAATATTTCTATTTTTTTCTATTCGATTCACTGCTAATCACTTCCTCAAAGTATGTATCCGGATGGTTAGAATCAAATATTTCATTAGCCCACATTACTGTTATTAAGTCTTCTGTATCTGATAAATTTTTAATATTATGAGTATAACCAGGAAGCATATGAACTGCTTCTATTTTGTCACCACTTACTTCAAATGAGATTACTTCGTCTGTACCTACTTTTCTTTCTTCAATTAAAGCATGTCCTTTAACTACCATAAAGAATTCCCATTTAGTATGATGCCAATGTTGTCCTTTGGTAATTCCAGGTTTACTAATATTAACAGAGAATTGCCCACAGTTTTCTGTTTTTAATAATTCTGTGAAACTACCTCTATCATCTTTATTCATTTTTAACTCAAACTTAACTTTTTCTTTAGGTAAATAAGATAGATAAGTTGAATATAATTTCTTTGCGAAAGAATTATTCTTTATTTCTGGCATTATTAAAGTATTTGGTTGTTCTTTAAATACATTTAATAATTCTACTATTTCACCTAATGTAACTTTATGTGTTGTTGGTATATAGCAATACGCTCCATCTTTATCATCTATTGCAGTTACTCCATCAAAATGGCAATGATGTTCTTTTCCTTCTAGAGCATCTAACATTTCTCTTACTACATCATCAATGTAGCATAATTCTAATTCTGCATTAGGATCATTTACTTGTATATCTAAATCATTGGCAATATTATTACAAAAAGTTGCGACTACACTGTTGTAGTTTGGCCTACACCATTTACCAAATAAATTAGTAAAACGATATACTAGAACTTTACTTTTATTATCTTTAGCATAGTTAAAGAATAAGTTTTCTCCTTCTAGTTTACTTTTTCCATAATCACTTTCTGCATATCTACCTATTAAAGTTGCTTGAATAGACGAAGATATCATAACAGGACATTTATTTTTATTCTTTTTTAAGGTATCTAACAAAGTAGATGCAAAGCCAAAGTTTCCTTCCATAAATTCAGCATTATCTTTTGGACGATTTACACCAGCAAGATTAAAGACAAAATCACAATTCTTACAATAAACATCTAATAATTTTGGATCTGTATCTTTATCATATTCATAGATTTCTTCTATTCTTAATTCTGGTCTTGTACGATCTTTATTATCTTTTAGATTCTTTAGTGATTCTACTAGATTTTTTCCTACAAATCCGGCAGCTCCGGTAACTAATACTTTCATAAACATCCTCCTTAATATATCATTAGTTATTATTTTTATTAAATTTTTTCTTAATTAAAAGTAGTATACTCTCTAACTTCTCTTTATCAAATAAAAATAAATGTAAAAAAATAAGAGTACTATACAAAATAGCGCCAATAAAAATCATTATTAATAATGAACAAATTGAATAAGTTATTTGGTTACCAATATAATAAAGTACCATTCCCATAATAAGTCCATATGGAAAAAACTTTAAATACTCCTTAATTAGATTTTTAGTGTTGATATCTTTTCTAATTTTAAAGGTTTGATATGAACATACTATAGCTTCTGAAATAATAGTTCCAATCACTGCGCCTCTTGCGCCAAATTTAGGAATCATTAATATATTAATTATTAAATTCAAAATTGCTCCCAAACAAACCGCCTTTATGTATATATTATCCTTTTTATTTGGGATAATATATTGACTTCTAATGATTTCGGCAAAGCACATAAAAGGAACTGAAATTGAAAAAAGTTTTAGCAAAATCCCACATTCTGAAAAATCAGAACCCCAAAATACATTTGCAAATATATTTGAAATACCAAATAAACCAAAAGAGCAAGCAATTCCTACAAATGAAGAATACCAAATTGTATTCTCAATTAATTTATATGCTTTTTCTTCCTTATGATCTCTATATAATTGTGTCATTCTAGGCATCATTACAGTACTTATAGCTGCTATAATAGAAATTGGAACATGAATTATTTTTTCAGCATTTTCATATAATCCATTTTCAAAAGTTGTTTTGCAAATAATTCCAAGCATTACTTTATCCATAGACTTATATAATGTCACGGCAATAACTGGAATAAACAATAACAATGTTCCCCTTAAAATCAACTTTAATTGTTCTTTTGTATTACTTATATACTTTTCTTTTATTACTGCTATTATAAATATAATTAAATTAGGCAAAAGATAACTAATTGCTGAGATAAACGTATATAAATTAATATCCTTACTTTGTTTTATAAAAATAAAAGTCAAAATTAAGTATATTGTTTTAAAAATCAACAAAATAATGACCACTGGTTTAAAATTTTCATTACCAAAAAAATACCAACTCACATCAAACATAGCAGATAAAATAAATAATGATTGTATAATAGATGTTAGCCCCATTTTATTAAAAAAAGCTATGTAAATAAAATAGACTAATAAACAAAACAAACTGCAAACAAATTGAATTTTGTAAATGCCCCAAAATGAAGAACGTTTTTTTTCATTATCGTTTTTAACAAGAGCTATACTTCTATTTCCATATTTTTCCATTCCTAATAAAGAAAATCTTTTAAAATAATTAGCAACAGCAAAAGTGAAAGAGAAAATACCTATAGCAGTTACTCCTAAAGTTCTAGACAAATATGGTGAAAGAACTAGTGGTATTATGATTATATATATATTATAAATTGAATTATATAAAATATTTTTCTTTAGTGTATTTTTATTACTTTTCATCATTTTCTTTTATTATTTCCTCAACTAATTTTACAAATCTTTCATCTGTTTTTTTTGCATCTAAGCAATATTTTTCACATCCTGAAACAAATTTATCAAAATCAATTTTACTATACCACTCATAAAAATTGTCAGCTTCTTCATCAATTGAACAATTACCATATCCATAAGCAAAGCCATACTTATTTCCCTCATTTTCCATATTTGTGTTAACTCCAACAATTACTGGAATATGAATATATGGAGCATATGAGAATCTGATAGATGACATTCGCTCATATCCTAATACTTTTGTCCCAAAATATGAATTAATAACATCAGCATTAGCAAGATAATTAGCAGTTTCTTCTGGTTCATAGGAACCAACCAAATGTAAATTATTATATCTACTCTCAAACTTTTTTAATTCTTCTGAACCAGAACCAATAAACCATAATTCATATCTTTTATCATTTCCAAATGATTTAATAATTTCTTCATTTGCATCATTAAATCTTACTTTTCCAATATATACTATTCTTATTGGTTTATTCTTCTCTCTTATATTTTCCTTTTTTGGAACACTCTTCAATATATCCAAATTAATACTTCGCATCAATACGTAATTATAATTTTTTGGAAAGTCAAGTTTTGCAGTTGAACAATACGTTGAAAAGCGTGAGTTTTTAATTACTTTTGAACGAATAATATTTAGTAATCTCTGATTTAGGAAATCCACATCTCTAATATTAACGCAATACTTTTTTTTGTATTTTTTTAATAACAAGTCAAAGAAAAGAAGTGCTGTATTTTCATTCCAAACAACAATAAAATCATAATTATTACCAATTATTTTTTTTGCCCAATTATGAAATTTTAAAAAATAATAAATTTTTTTTAATTTATTAATATTGGTTGGTATACTGTATGATAAAACTTTTTCTCGATTTATACCCGAATTGTAACGATCAGTGCAAATAATATTATATGAAATATCATTGTCTTCAAATAACTGAGTATATTTAGATATTAAAGTTATATGTTTATAATCACCAACACTTAAAATCGCTATTTTCATATAATCTAATTTCCCCCTCTTTTGAATACTATACGATGTCTTAATGCAAATTTCAGAATAAAATATAAAATTATAACTGTTATAAAACCGCTATTAAATAATGTAACAGGTCCACTTACAACCCAAAAAGCAAGCAAAAATTGTAGACTAGAATATACTATTATTTCGAGTTCATCGCAATCTTTTCGTGAAAAAATATAATGTATCTTAGCAGCTATATAACTAGTAATTATTCCCATTATAATTACTCCATATACACCAAAATTATAGTATGCAGAACCCCAAATACACGGTGGTGAAGTTCCATCCATCGAACCTCCATACAAAAATGCAAATATTCTTGTATCTAAAGTAATATAATCGTTTTTTCCAGGCAAAATATCAACAAGCTGGTTTAACCAATCTCTTCCATGTTGAATATTTTGCATTTTTATATATCTAAAACCAATTAATGCAGAAGTTTGATTGTCTTCAAGAAATCTTTGGCTAATAGCGGAAAAAATAGTACCATTTTCAGATACCCTTAAATTCATTACAGTCGATAAACTAAAAAGTATCCCAGCAATCAAAATAATTGAAATATAAATTTTAAATTTTTTGATTGGTTTTTTTTCAACTACTCCTTTTTCTTTTTTATAATTAAACCAATAATATACAGTCAATAATGCAATTGCAATAAATGAGACTAAACCTCCTCTTTGTCCTGTACCTATTAAAAAAATTATCATAATTACATTTAATAATATAGTAGTAATCTTTTTTTTATTTATCATTGTATAGTAAAGAACACATAGTGGAAGAACAATAACTCTCAATTGATATATATAGCCAACTCCAGAAACAGAAAGCAAACCCATTCTAGAATACTTCGCCGAATAGTCTTTACCACTAATCATTGCTTTTAAACTATTTAAAAAAACATTACCTCCGCCCTTTGCAAAAAAGTACAAACTAAGTAAAACACAAATAATAATCATTGAGTACAAATAAAATTTTCTTGATTTATAATTATCTAAATTACTATGTACATCAACAGTTTTATTTGGGGGTTTAACAAGTCGAAAAACTACATTACTTATTATGAAGGACAAAAGTCCAATCAAATACAAAGAAATAAGTTGAATATCACTTTGAAGATTTATATTCATACATCTAGTAATGCCAAAGAACATTAGTAATTGCATTCCACACCAAAGTAGTTCTGGACAAACTTTGTAACGATTATATAGAAAAAACATAAACGAAATAGATATAACATAGTAAAGCAATATAACTATACTTCCATAGCCCATAACAAGTTTCCTCCATTCTTATATTTTATCAAATAACAAAATAGTCTATTTTTTTGACTCTTCTTGCCATTTTTTTAATTCATCTTTTACATAATCTGTTGTCAATATTTTTTCGATTGTTCCTTTTACATCTAATCTCTTAGTATTATGTGATGTATATGATTCCTCTGCCATTGTTTTAACTTCTCCTTGCACAACAAATTTATCATAATTTAAATCTCTTGAATCGGCGGCTATTCTATAGTAGTCACCCATGTCTTCACATCTCAAAGCTTCCTCTTTAGTCATCAAAGTTTCATATAATTTTTCACCATGTCTAGTTCCAATAATATTTGTTCCAGTATCTCCAAATAAACTTTGAACAGCTTTAGCTAAATCACCAATTGTTGAAGCATCACTTTTTTGAATAAACAAATCTCCTGGATTGGCATTTTCAAATGCAAATTGAACCAAATCCACAGCTTCATCTAGATTCATTAAAAATCTTGTCATATTAGGATCAGTAATTGTAATAGGTCTTCCCGATTTAATTTGATCGATAAATAATGGAATTACACTGCCTCTAGAGCACATTACATTGCCATATCTAGTACAGCAAATAACTGGTCCTCCTCTTTGAGCAGAAATTCTAGCATTTGCATAAATAACTTTCTCCATCATTGCCTTAGAAGTCCCCATAGCATTAATAGGATAAGCAGCTTTATCTGTTGATAAACAAACAACTCTTTTTACACCCTCTTCCATCGCTGCATGTAATACGTTATCAGTTCCAATAACATTTGTTCTTACTGCTTCCATTGGATAGAATTCACAAGATGGGACTTGTTTTAATGCAGCAGCATGGAATATGTAATCCACACCTACCATTGCATCCTTAACGCTTTGAAGATTTCTAACATCACCAATGTAAAATGTTACTTTTTTAGATTCCTCTGGGTATTTTGCTTGTAATTCATGACGCATATCGTCCTGCTTTTTTTCATCCCTAGAAAAAATTCTTATCTCACCTATATCACTTTTTAAAAAATGTTTTAGAACTGTATTCCCAAATGAACCAGTTCCTCCAGTAATCATTAATACTTTACCATTAAATACACTCATTATTATTCTCCTTTTCTATTATTTTTGTAACATTTCTTTCACATGAAAAATTGTCAATTAAATAATGTAAACTATTTTCACCATACTTTGATAATTCGTCATTTTTAAGTTTACTGATTTTTAAAACTATTTTTCTAAATTCACTCGAATCATTACTATAACACTTCCAGCCAAATCCGTTTGATTCTATTATTTCTCCAATATCAGTACATTTATCGGTACAAGACAAAACAGGAATTCCTTTTTCCATATACGATAATAATCTTGATGGGAAATTAGGAATTGTAAAATTATAATCCAAAAATATTAAACCAACGTCTGCAATATTTAGTAATTCATTAAATTCATTTTTAGGTAAACCATTTATTAATAATAAATTTTTAAAGTTATCATTTGATTTAAAATATTCTAATTTTTTATATTCAGTACCAGCTCCACATATTACAAAATAAATATTATTTTCATTCTTAAGTTTTTTTAAACATTCAATTATATATGGAATACATTGTGGTTTTCCCAAGTTACCACCATACATAAACACTTTGGAATCTAAAGGAATATTATATTTTTTCCTTATCTTTTTGTTCAATTCCATATTTCTAATATTATTTTTGTTAATACTAATACAATTAGGGAAAATTTCTATTTTTTTCTCATCTAAATAATTATTATTCAATAATAAATATTCTTTATTTCTAGGAGACATACATCCAATTACATCAGAAATATTATATAATTCTATTTCTTTCTTTCTAAAGTAGTAATAAAAAAAACTTTTTTTAGAAAACATTTTTAAATCTACTGCATTCTGAGGAAAAATATCCTTTAACATTAAATATGTTGAAGCATTATCTCTTTTTTTTAAATATTTAATCAAATTACAAAATGTAATTGGTGGAGTGGCATATAATATTAAATCAAATTTTATATGTGGCAGATATTTATTAATTGCTTTTTTAAACTGCTTTTCTACCAATAGTGTTGATATTCCTTTTTCGACGATATTGGTTTTTTGAATATTTCCTATTTTCACTTTTAATAACTTTGCATTTGTTTTTTCAATAATATAAGATTTCTTCTTTGCTCTTCTTTCTAGAGGAGATACAATAAATACATTATATTTTCTTTTAATAAATTCGTTTAACAAATCCATATAAATGTTTTCTTCTTCAAAACTATTAATATCAAGTAATGATAAAAATAATAAATTCACGTTATTCACCTACTTTTTACCATTTTTTTTACGGGAACACCTACAAATGTACAATTGTCTTCTTCAATATTTTTGATAACAGTTGCTCCTGCACCTATTATATTGTTTTTTCCAATTGATACATTATTAATAATAGTCACCCCCGCACAAATCCATGTACCTTCACAAATTTTAACTGTTCCAGCTAGATGTGATCCTGGAGATATGTGAACATAATCTTCCAAAATGTTATCATGATCAAGAGAGGAACCGGTGTTAACAATACAATGTTTTCCAATAACTGTTCCAGTGTTAATAACAGTTCCTGCCATAACGGCAGTACCTTCTTTTATAGAGACATCACTGCCAATTATTGAACTAGGATGAATTGCAATATACCATTTAAGATTTAAATATTTTTCTGAAATAATCTTTCTTACTCTATTACTACCAATTCCAATAATAAAATAACAATCAGCATATTTCCTAACAGATTCTTCACTGGTATCACCAAGTACAATTTTATCATCAAATATAGTCTTACCTTGCAATTCGGCATTATCATCTAAAAAGCCAACTATTTCATCATTTGACTTTTTTATAATATCTGCAATAACTCTAGCATGACCGCTTGCACCAAATATTATTACTTTTTTTTGCATTTTTCTTTTCGCTCCTCATCCAAAAATGTCATTGTTTCTGTTTTGCCATCAGTAATACCTTCGTGTTTTAAAACAATACTTATTGTTTTCAATATTACTTTTATATCCATTTTAAGTGAAACATTATTAACGTACTCTAAATCTAATTTAAATCTCTCATCCCAGTTAACTAAATTTCTACCATTTGCTTGAGCCCAACCAGTAAGTCCTGGTCTAACATCATGCCTATGGTGTTCTTCTTCTGTATAGTATGGTAAGTACTTAACTAAAAGTGGGCGGGGACCCACGAAACTCATAGACCCATTTAGTATGCAAAAAAACTCTGGCAATTCATCGAGACTGGTTTTGCGTAAGAATTTACCAAATTTAGGTAATCTTTGTTCATCTGGTAAAAGATTACCATCTTTATCTTTCTTATTGGTCATAGTTCTAAATTTGTACATATTAAATATCTTTTCATTTTTTCCAGGTCTAGGTTGCTTAAATAAAATTGGCCATCCCATAAATATTAAAACAAGAATAGAAACAACCAAATATACTGGAGATAAAATTATAATTGCAATTAAAGATAAAATGATATCAAAAAATCGTTTAAAAAACTTCTTGTACATAAAAAATTCAACTCCCAAAAAAATAATATAATTCAACGCGGTTCCTATTCTAATTATCCCATGTTAAATTATATCATTTATTGCTTTTTTAATCTACTCTTTGCTCAAATTTTATACAGGAAATTTCAAATCTGCCAACCCACGTTTGAATAGTGCTTATTGTAGCATAAATATGGGTAAAAAACAATGTTTTCTATGCAATTATTCGGACTTTTTATAATATTTCCCCACATTTGCTGTTTTTAATTAATTTTGGGCTTTAAAAACTACGAATTGTGTAGTTAAATTCCAATCATATTGTTGCCACATATCAGTAGCATAACTTCCAGGATCTAACATTACAATAGTATTGTTGTTTACATTATCTACAGCTACCCAATGTTGTGATGTTTCTGTAGCTCCTGCAACTTCTACTGCTAAATAATACCCGTTTTCATAATACTTCTTTATTTCATATAGTTTTTCTGACTTACTCTTCTCTCTTAAATTTACTCTTCCTACAAATTCGAAATCAGGTACAACTTTAGATATTGGTCCATATTGTAAATTAGCCCCATCAAAGCCATAAACATTGTTTAAAGCTATTACAAAAGTGCCTGGATTAAAAGGATATATTCCTTTTGTTGGTACTCCACTCTTTTCTATTAATATTGCAACTGATGTTACTAAACAACCAACATCACCTATTGTCTTTGATGTATTTCCAATCTTAATATTAGACCACTCTTTACCTTTTTGCTTCCATTCAGTTATTGGTCCACTTGATCCATATGTTCCATAAATAGCTGATGCCCACATCGTAATATAATTATCACTTGTTAATTCTTCAAGTTGTTTTTTTTGTTCAGCAGTAAAATTATACTTCTGTATTATTTCTTCTATTGGTTTTTGTTTTATATAAACATGTAGAACTCTTCTTTCAGTTTCTGTTTCAGTTTCTACATCATAATGCTTTATATCTGATGCAGTCGGCCTTTGATAATTACTATTACCACTTATTTCTACATGTACTCTTGAATCAATTGTTTTCACTTTATATTTTTCTATTTTTATTTCTGATGACAAATAATTCATATCCCAGAACACTTCTTTTAAGATTTTTCTCTTTTCTTCATCTATTTGCATTACTTGTTCTTTATTTCCATTTGAAACTCTAACCGCATATACTGCAAGAACATCTTTCCAATCGGCTTTATCTGACTCTATTTCTATCTCGTCATGCGGAATTCTTGTTTCAATATCTTTAATTGATCTATCCATATCATTATTAAGTTCTACTATACAATCACTCATTTTTATTTTATTTACTTTATCTGAAGAAAAGAATATTCCAAACATTGATGTACATAATAATCCAACTAAGCAAATAATTAGAATAACAACAACTGCTACCCATCCACCTGCTGCTATCGCTGATACTAAAGCTTTTAATCCAGCTATCATCGCTTTTATCGCAGCAATTGTTGCTTTTACTGCTGCCTTAGTTGTTTTTACAGCTAATTTTGCAGCACGTTTAGTTGCCTGTGCTGTTTTCTTAGCTATCTTAACACTTGTTTCAGTTACTTTCTTAGAAGTCTTTATTCCTTTTTTAGAAATCTTTTGCGCATTCTTTGCAGTCTTCTTAATTCTTTCAGGAGATTTTTTTATTTCTTTCTTTGCTACTTTAGTAGATACATAAGTTGAATCTTTAGTACCTCTTGTTATTTTTTCACTAGCATATTCATTTTGTGTTTGTCCCGAGTTGCTTGTATTATTTACTTTTTCTTTTGCAGTTACTAGTTTATCCTTAGTTTTATCAGCAACTATCAAACTTTTATCTAATGTTTTGATAAATGTATTGCTTTTATTTTTTACTTTTATATCTTTCACTTTTTTCACCTTCTTCATATAAATTAACTATTTTCTTAACTAAATATATAAAAAAAGAAAGGATAACAACTATTGCTGTTATCCATATCTCTAGTTCTAATTTCATAATCATTCTCCAGGTTTTGTAGTCATAAGTTTATATAATCTAGTATTCTCTGGAAAATGATTTTTAAACGGTACTAATGAACTACCATATCTTATAAGTCCACATCCGGCATCACTATCTTTAATATAAGATAATTGTTCTTCCGAAATGTTTAATAGTTCTGCTAATTGCTGTCTATCATTATGTGCTTGGTTAAGCATAACTATAAATTCACTATTAGAAAGCATAGTTGAAGCTTCTACATTTGATAGAAGGTATTCTACATTTTGAGTAATCGCAGTTGGATAAGCATTTCTTTTTCTAAATTGTCTCCATACGCTATTGAAGAAATTTGCAGAATATTCATTCTTAAACATTACATGGAACTCATCTATGAAAATATGTGTTCTTTTTCCTTTTTTATAATTTTGATTTACCCTATTTAATATTGCATCTGTAATAACTAATAAACCAAATGTCTTTAATGATTGACCAAGTTTATGAATATCATAGGATATGATTCTATTATTAGTATTAACATTAGTTTGATGAGCAAATATATCTAAACTTCCTTCAGAATATATTTCAAGACATAATGCTAGATTATGCGCTTCTTCTTCAGGTTGTTCATTTAAAGTTTTCTTTAAATCTAATAAGGTAGGATTTTCTTTTCCTTTAAAGTTTTCATAAACGATAGAAATACATCTATCTATGATTGACTTATCTATTGGTCCTAACCCACTTCCATGTTTTTTAAGTAGTTCTTCAAATAAAGATAAAATAAATTCTGACTTTGCTGCTATCGGATTTCCTTCTCCATAGCCTTCTTCTAACATCATAGCATTTATATGATTATTACTTGTTGAAGATATGTTTATTGCTTCACCATGTAATGCTTCAACTAATGGTGTATATTCAGATTCTGGATCACATATTAAAATGTCGTCATCTGTTGATAAAGCAAGAAATGTAATTAACTCTTTAGCACTAAATGATTTACCAGAACCAGGAACACCTAATAAGAAGGCAGATTGGTTTAATAATTTAGATTTATCAACCATTATTAAATTATTACTAATAGCATTTTCTCCGTAATAGATTCCTTTCTCATCCATAATTTCTTGTACTTTAAAAGGCATTAATGCAGCAAGTGACTCTGTTGTTAAAGTTCTTGATACTTTGATTCTTTTCTTGCCAATTGGTAAAACTGTGTTTAATCCGTACAACTGTTGATATTTTAAATTCGTAATCTGACATAGATGTCTTTGACCAATTGATTTTAAATTAGCACTTATTTCATCCAATTTTTCTTTACTATCAGATATTAATAAAATTGTAAGGGCACCTTCAAATAACATTTGATCTCTTGAAGTAACATCATGTAAAGTTTCTCTAGCTTCATTTCTAGATTGTTCCATATCATATGGAATTACAGCGCTAAAATTATTATTAGCATTTTGTTTTCTCTGCCAGTTAGTAATATTTGATTCTACTCCTAATAGTATTCTTTCAAGCATTTTAACTGCTTCATTAATCGGTATAGCTTTAATATCAATTGATATCATCATATTTTGATTAATATCTGTTAAATCCGATACCATACTATCTCTAATAAAATTTGCATAATCTTTTAAGAATAATACTCTACCAAACTTATCTCCCATTTCAAAATAATCATCTTTAAAAGAAAAAGAGTCAGGACAGATGTAATCTTTAAATGATTGTCCTAACTTTCTGGCATTAGCTATATCGAAATTATAAACTGCTTCTTCTCCTATTCTATAAACATCATGTAGTATTCTCAACTTTTCATTTGCATCGATATTTGAACATTTACATCCTAATTTACTAAAATAAGAAGGCAACTCTATTCCAATTCTTCTAAAATAGTTTTTAGCTTCTTCATAGTCTTTCTTTACTGTTGTAATTGTTAAATACAATTCTTTAACCATTCCGTTAGAGTTGAATGCCTTATCCAGTAACATATCATTATATTCTTTTCTATAAATATCTAACCCATCTTCTTTAAATGGCAATAGTATTTCTTTTTCAAAATCTTTTTTATTTATTTTCTTTAAATTAATTGTTATTTTACATTCTGATATTGGATCAAATGAATTGAGTAATTCTGAATAACTCAAGAACATTGATTCTTTGTCTTCTTTAGAAGCAACATAATAATTAATATCAGTAAATTTATATGTATATGAGTATTTATTTTTATCTACTTCACATATACCATTATCCCAAATTCTGTCAATTGGAATACAACCTTGAATCGATTTAGGTATCTTGTGTTTCTCTTTGTCTCTTTTTGAAAATAGCCCTATCACGTTTTAACTCCTTTCTAATTTCATTTTTTGTATATTCTTCAGATAGTGAAACATAAATATTATCTGCTTTGAAGTAAATTTTTTTTGGTATTAAAAATTTTGAATAAATAAATGCTACAATCGCATCTTCAAAATTCATACCATTATACTTAACAAAGCCAATTAATATAAATGGTAATGCAATAAATATACATATCCAGGATGTTATTTCTAATCCTAATTTTTCTCTAAAAGAAAAATATGTAAAGATTGCTAAGCCACAACTAATTAATACACAAATAAATTGTCTTAATGACAATCCAAAAAATATACTTTCTTTATAATTTCGTACTTCTCTATTAATTTTTATTTCCAATACATTCACCTCCATGAAAAAAGAGTTTAAATTTAAACTCTCTTTGGTTCTTCTATTAAACTAATTACATTTGCAATTATTCTTTGTCCCCAATTGCGCTCTACATGACCATTGATAGCTATTGCTTGATTAATTCTTAATTGATTATAGATTTCATTATCATCATAAATATAAACATATGCTATATTAGGATTCATCTCATAGTCATCATCATTCGGAATAGCCAGTTTAACTCGTATTGCTTTTTTGTTATTACACCTAATATTCTTTTGTCTCCCTATTATTCTGCCAACTAGTATAACTTCATTATGTAATCTCACTTGATTTTTCATACAATCACTCCTTTCTTGATAAGGAATAATATACTATTACAAGTTATTATGCAAATGACCATTTTTGAATTTTTAATTAGAAATTTCTATCAAAAATATTTTTTTCTATAGGAGAAATTATTTTTTTCGGCTAATAGTTATCTCAAAATAATCAAAATATAACAATTTTCAATTTTTTTAATATTTTAAAAAAATTTATCTCTCGTACTCAACATTTATATATTTATTCATTTTAATTGCATTAATTTTATTCTCTGTTTCGATAATACTATTCTTATCAAACCTCATTTTATATCTTAGAATTTGATTTTCTGTTAAAGATTTAAAATCTCCATTTTCATAATCGTCTCCAAGTATTAAAAAAGGGCCGGCAATTATATCGTGTCCTATATCTCTATTTAATTTCATTCCATTGATTTTACCTTCCTCATTGCAAATTAAAACAACACTTTCATCGTTTGGAAGATACACACATTCAATATATCCTCCGACTAAGTGTTGCTTTGCTTCTAAAGAATTTTCAATTTCTATTTCTTCTGGTAATTCATATGGCTTCACCAGTAAGCCTTTTATTTTATCCATTTTCATCTCCTATTATTTCTTTTTTTGAAAAATCATATTTAACTATTATACTTTTCCCACATATAGGACAATTTGCTACTATAGTGTTTGTTTTATCATTATAACTCTTAATATTAATAGGTACCCCGCTAAAACATGATTTTTCTTTTCCTAAATATTGTAATTCCCATTCAAATATTCCATCAATTGAACATTTTGCTTTTCCTTTTATTAACATTTTATCACTCCCAAGTATTATTATATCATAGCCCCATCATCTCTTTAACAACTCTATCCGATATTTTAATTGTTCCTACTAGAACCAACATATTAAAGATTAATTCTCCTATATACTTCCATACTTGTGTCACTGCAGCTGCTGATGTATCAACTACTGGTGGTGAGGATGCAAATAAACTAAATATAATACATGCAAGTACTATAATTGCCCCTTCCAAACAAACACCAGTAAATGATTTTAAAAATGTAGTCCCTATTCCTTGTGTTGGCTCTCCTGCAAATCCTGCAAGTGGTATTGGAGATATTGCTACATATAAATACAATTTAAAAAACCTACCATATACGGTAAGTATCATTATAAACGACAAGACTGTTACAAATAAACCTCCTATCAAGGTAACTGCCCATAATGGAATAGATTCAAAGAAACCACACGATTCAACTGCTTCTATTATTGAACTAGGAAGAACTGTTTTAGTAACTCCTCCTAACCCACTAGATGTAATTATTGTATTAATAACCCCTTGGCATATTTTAAAAATTGCAAGCATCAAATCTAATCCATAAGTAACTAGTCCTTTGGCTATAGCAAATCTAAGAAATAATTTTAATGCTTGCTCCGGTCTTTTCACTTCATTAAAGTTTGTACATGTTTTAACTACACCAACAACAAAGAATAGTACAAGAAGGGCCAGTCCAATTGCTTGGACTGAGCCGTGTATTGTTTTAATAACACTCCATATAGTACCTCCTTTAAAAGTTTCTGGAGTTTGAGTGATTAAGGTCCATATCTCACCTAATTTATCGTTCCATGTTTCCAGTGCATTAATTAAATTTTGTACAACCCAGTTATCACTATCCAATATAATTCACCTCCTTGTTTGAGTTATTTATATTATCCAGTTATTAATCCAATTATTTCTTTTGCAAATGCTATTATTACTCCTCCAACTAATGTAAATACTCCGTTTGTTCTTTGTGAAGGATCATGTGATTGATATGACATACCAATTTGAACAATTCCGAAGATTAATATTATCGTTCCTATTGCTCTTGTTAGAGTAAATATAAAGTTAGACAAATTGTTAATTACACTTATTGGATCATCTGCTGCATATACTGGCATTATAGTATTTAAACCAAATGATAGTACTGCTGTAATCATCATTATCTTTCTAACTTTCTTCAAAGATTTTTCATCTATTTTTCTCATTTTTTATTTTCCTCCATTTTCTTTATATATTCATCTATATTTTCAGATGTTAATAATTCATAATTATCTACATCTTTTACATTGCTATATTTATACAATCTAAAATTGTAATCAATGTTGACTGTTGCTATTGCATTATTTGTTTCTCCATGAAAGTAAGGTTTCCCTTTACCATCATCAGTAAAGTTAATGTTAGGATGTTTTAATATGTTATACTTTTTATCTTTAATCGGTCTTTCACCTCTAATAAACAAAATAGAATACTCATTATCGAGCATTCTTACTTCATCAGGAGTTAGCAATTCTCTTCCCCCAATTTGATAATTTGTTGAATAGTTTCCATTCCTACCACTACTCTTACCATGTGTATCTAAATCTATTGTTGCTTTTCCAAGTAATTCAGAAATATATTTGTGAGTTGATTGTTCATTACCACCCAAATACAAAAGTTCATCACAGTTTCCTACAATCGATTCCCATTGTTTTTCAAACAAAGCTTTGAGCTGAGCAAGGTTCTGCAATATGATTGATACGTATACCCCTCTTGATCGCATTACACTCAAAATTTTCTCAAAATCATCAGGTAAACTTACATTTGCGAATTCATCCATTACAAAATGAACTGGAACTGGCAAATTACCATTATATTTATGATCTGCTAAAAAGAATAATTGTTGAAACAATTGAGTATATAAAATACTAACTAAAAAATTAAAAGATGTATCATTATCTGGTATTAAAGCAAATAATGCCGTTTTCTTTTCTCCAATACTAGGTAAATCTAAATCATCAGTTAGTGTAAGTTTTGCTAAACTATCTATATTAAACTTTTCTAATCTTGAAGCAAGCGTAATTTGAATGGATTTCAGAGTCTTTCCTGAAGCTTGTCTATATTGTCTATAATATTTTAAAGATACATGTTCTGGATTTCTTTCTTCTAATCTATTAAATAAAATATCAAGTGGACTTAAATAGTTATCATCATCTTCTTTTACATCACCAGCTCGTAATAGTTCTAAAACCATTTCAAAGTTTTGTTCATCCTTTGGAGCTTCGTGCCACAAGTAATAGATTAGTGCAGATAATAACATAGCTGCAGATGTATCCCAAAAAGGATCTTGTGACGAAGAGCCCTTAGGAGTTGTTGATTTAAACAAATTAGTTACTAATCTTTGTATATCATTATCATTTGTTATATAAACAAATGGATTATAGCAATGACTTCTTTCCATATCTATTAAATCTAATACTTTTACTTCATATCCATTTTTTATTAATAGATTTCCTAAGGATCTAACTATTTCTCCTTTAGGATCAAGTACAACGAATGAAGTATTGCACTGCATAATATTAGGTTTAGCATAAAATCTTGTTTTTCCAGCCCCACTTCCACCTATTATTAACGTATTTAGATTTCTTCTATGTAATTTTCCATCTAATCCAATACTTATTTTCTGAGTAAGTATTTTATTATTGCTACTTGGTTCTTGCTTATATTTTTTTGATATTTCTCTTTTACTTCCCCATTTTGCTGAACCATGTTCTTCTCTTCTTCTATAATTTTTCTTCGTTGATATATAAATGATAATAATAAAAGAATATATAAGACAAAATAAAAAAATAGTCTTTAAACTATTTTCAGTCCACATAATTTTAAAATAATTAATATTAGAAAATTCACTTATTATCTTTCCTAATCCTTGACTAGAATAAGGAGCAATTAAAAGAGCAAACCATATTACAGGTATTAATCCTAATGCATATAACCAGTATGGAACTTTATTATCTTGCATATTCCTCTTTTTTTAGTAATGGGCAAAGCTTAATATATTTTTCATGTAATTTTACTATTAATTCATCTATAGCATCAGTACTAACTTTTTCTTCAATCATTTTATTCTTATATAAAATAAGAGCATTCATGATGATACCTGATTCGTATCTATCTAAAGGAATCTTTATTGTGTCATTCATCTAACCTTCTTCCTTTCTTTACTTCTCACTTGTTTGTGTTCGGTAACTTTATTCATCTCTTTTTTTATTTCTTTTATTTCTTCTCTTACGGAAGGTTTATCTTTAGTAGAGACTTCTAAATTCTCTTTGTTCTTTAAGGAAGGCTCTAACGGATGGTTTTTCTCCGTCTTGCCTAAAGTCGGGTTTGCCGTTTCTTGTTTCTCCTTATTCGGAGATTTCTCTTTCTCTTCTTTTTCTTGCTTTTCATTTTCGTTAATTGGCTCAAAACCTTTTGCTTTTTCTTCTTTTATTTTTTCTACTTCACTATTAATTACAGCCATATCAACTGTAGCAAGTTTAAATCTTTCAACTATTCTATTTATTTTAGAAGCATCTTCTTCTTTTGTCATTATATCTACCATGCCATCATAGTTATTTTTCTCTACAATAGCACTATATAAAACTCCATATCTTTTAGCTTCTTCACTAAATTTTTTTAAATCATTTGCTTTAATTGAAAATACTTTTAATGGTCTTCCAGATTTAAGCATATTAGTTAAATGTGTTTTCCCTTTAACTTTTTGTTGATCTTTTGCAATTGCTACAAGTATAGCAGCAAAATTTTTAGCTCCACTTCCAGATAATCTTGCAGCTACTTCAATTCCTTGTATATAAATTTTAACAATTTCTTCAGCAGCATCACTTGATGTGTTCATTTCTCTCACTTTCCTTTCTTTCTTCAATTAACTTTTCTATATTTCTTTCAACTTTTGGAATTCTCTCTTCAATACCATCGCATAGTTTTATCACTCTCCTTAGTTCTTCTACTTTTGGTTTTATTGAATCAATTTCTATTTTTATTTCTTTTTGATTTTCACTATGATGAAATCTATACCAAAGTTTTTCTCTCTCATCTAATAGAGCGTTTAGTTCATTTTGTTTATTATTTTTAAATAAAAAAAACTGTTCATCAGTTTCTAAATTTTCACTGACTAACAGTTTAGCTTCTTCAGATATTTTATCTAGTTTTAAAGAATCACTTCTAATGCCAGGTGGTATTTTTTTATACGGGTTCTTTTTTGGAAAAACATTTAATAAATAACAGTAATGCAAGATTAGAGCATAAATTCCTTTTGGCTTTTCATATTTATAATTATAGTCTCTGTAATATTTATTGTTATTAAATTCATTTAAGAATGGAACCCGAGTAATCATTTCAGTTCTAACTCTTTCTATTATTCTTTCAGTTGTATAATCTTCTCCGTAGTTATAAACTCTTATATTCTTTTTATATGGCTCTCTTCTAATAGTTAATACTTTGTTTCTACCTCTATGTTTTATTTCATATCCCATAGCTACTAAAAGATTTTCAAAATCCAAATATGAACTTGCCATACCAATTGCTCTATCTATATCTTTCTTTGCTGTTGAATAATAATTATTATTTTGATAGTTTGCTTTTTGATAATTTGAGTAATTCTTTTTATATTTTGTAATATTTTTTTGTTTTATAACACTTAATCCATACTCTTCGCATAAAGAATCAGATACACTTCTTAAATCTGCATATGTTTTATTATTATCTTGATATTTTTTTCCATCTATAAAAGAAACAGAATTCATAACAAAATGATTATGAAGATGGTGTTTATCCATGTGAGTTGAAACAACGACTTCAAATCTATCGCCCCACACTTCTTCTGCAAATTTCATTCCAACTTCATGGCAAAGTTCTGGTGTTACTTCTCCAGGTTTAAATGATTGAATAATATGAAAACCTTGAATTCCATTTTCTTTGTGAAATGCTTTTTTTGTTATAATCATTTCTTTAAATGCAATATCAGGAGAACAATTTATTCCACTAACATACATTTGCTTTTCAGTTTTGTAATCTTGAGTAGAATACTTTATTACTTTATTTAATCCTAGATAAGTATTGATATCAAATTTTTCATCTTTAGTTGCATATCCAATAACATTATCTAGTCTCTGATCTATCTTCCAAATCTTTATTACTGCCATTTTTACTTAATTCACTAGGATGATTTTTAACATATTCTTTTAAAGCTCTACGTAAGTTTAATGGTTCTTGCATATCTTCTTTAGTTAAATCATGACACACAAACATATCATGTAATTCCCAATATCTTTCATCATATGCTTTCAGTATTGCTTCTGGTGTTTTAAATAATCTTTCGAAATCCTCATATACTTCTTGATCATCAATATAGTATTCAAAGAAATCAAAAACCTTATCGTATTTTCTATATATTGCAAGTATCCTTTCCGTTAATTCTTTTTGTTCTTCATTCATAAATAAAACCTCCTTTTTTTATTTACAAAAAAAGTGCTGCTAAGGGCAAAAGCTCCTAACAACACTTTTTAAGTCTTAAATATTTATTTATTAAGTAATAATTCCAATGCATAGAATCACCTCTTAATTGACTTATATTCTATACTTTTATTTATTTTTGTCAATATTTAAGAAATGTTCTTTAACTTCTAAAATAAAATCTTCAATTTCTTTTTTTAATTCTTCATATCTTGATACATTTATTTCACCATTTTTATGAGCTAACATTGTTAATTGATTCACATTAATTCCCATTCCTCTTAAAACTTTAATATAATCGTAAAACTCTATTCCAGGTTTTTCTTTTACTTCTCTATCAGTTATAAGACTTCTTAAAAATTCTGCTTCAGATAATTTTGCCTTTGCAGCTTTTTGTTTTAAAATTCTTTCTTCTTTTTCATTTACAAAAAAGTTTTTTTTAATTTGTCTTTTTCGCATAATCGTGTTTGTTTAATCTATTGATTTGAAGACAACACATTACAGTTGTACCTGTTAATCCTCCAACCATTAAACCAAGTACAAAGAATAATAATTCTTTCATAACTTTTTCTCCTTTCAAAATAATAAGGGTTTGGGATTATCCCACATTTATTTTTGATTTTTGCTCTTATGGGAGTACAAAATCAGTGCTTGCTAATACAAGAAAACTAATCTAATTCAGCATTACAATAAGGACAATATAAATAGTTTTCTTGTTCATCATCTGAGAGAATACTCTTAATTTTGAGATTCAAAACGTCTCCTTTATCTAAGTCAACTTCATCAACGCTATAATCGAAATTCTTTAAAAGTTTAAGTAAAACACCTTCATCATTTGAACTAAATTCTACACAATTTTCATCTATTCTTTTTAAGGTAACTGTATAATCTTTTGATACATCCATATAAATAGTTTTCTCATTTTTTATAAAATCATTCATATCAATATCTAATGCTCTTGATATTTTTAACATTGTTTCAAATACATGTTTCTTTGTATTTCCATTTACTAAATCACAAATTGTCGTTGGTGATATTCCAGTTAATTTTGATAATTTTCTAATAGACATTCCTTGTCTTATTCTTTCGTTATTTATAATTTCTCCTATATAATTATTATTTTTCATATCCATTCCTTCTTTCATAATTTTTTTTAATTCCTTTAATGCTACATAAATAATCATTAAAATCTTTTCCTACTTTTGGTGGATCATCTATCACTTCATATTTATTCATAATAGAATTCTTTAATGCATATGTTGCTAATCTTCCAGCTTGGTCATTATCTAAATGAAGATATATTTTATTAATATTTGGATTATTATTTAAAAAAAGTGCTAATGATATTGGCACTTTACTTTCATTAATATTAGCTGCTGGTTGATAAACTCCTGCTAATGATAATAAGTTTTCTAAATGAAAGTCTTTATTGTTTTCTTTTAGAATTGTTGCATATGATAATAAATCTATTGCACTTTCAAATAAATGAACTGAATCGCTTAATTGATTTTTATCAGTTAGTTTAAAAGAAAATGCTTTATTAGAACCATAGCAGTCATGCATGTATCTGCTACTATTGGTACCTCGTTCACACGCGAATCTTGCTTTATAATTTTTATCAAATCCAATAAAAGTTATATTATGTTTATCTTTAGATTCATATATTAATTCTTTACTTATACATTCATCTATAATATCTTTATCGATTCCTCTTGATATTAAATAAGAAATAACTTTATCATTATTATCATTTTTTTCAGGAAGTTGTAATTCAATATCTTCCTTTTTTCTTTGTTTATAATCATATTTTATTTCTGATTTAGAGCAGCCAATTACTTCTTTCATAGCATCAATAAATGACATACCTTTTACTTTAATTAAATAATCTAATGCTGATTTACCACCAATTCCTTTTGAAAACCAATACCAAAAACCATTAGATATTTTTAAACTATCATGTTCTCTAGTTACAAAAGTATCTTTACTAAATGGCACAAGTTCATCAGGATATTTTTGACCTAAAAAACTATATAAGTCTATTTCTTTAGCTTTATTTATTTCATCTTTTGTATAATAAGGCATCTGAAATCCTTTCTATAGAAATGAAAAAAGCGACTTAATTTAGCCGCTTTAATCAATCTATTATTTTCATTTGTTTTAAATAATAATATAGATTTTTTCCTCCAACATAGAATGCATTTCTTAAATCAATATCTCTTTTGTTTAAGTAAAGTGTTTGAAGTTCATTAAGTGCTTCGGCATCACTTTTTGATAAATCAGAAGATTTATTGTTTTCAAATACATCTCTTAATTTAGGATGTTCATCTAAAATATCTTCTATCTTTTGAAGAATTTGTTGATATTCTTCATCTTCATCTGATAGATGGTATGTTTTATTCTCAATATAAGACCAAAGATTTCCTTCGTCAGATTCAAAGTAAGATTCAAAATTATCCAATTCTTTTCCCTCCTTTGAAATGATTCTATATTATTATTTTTTATTTAACAAATCTACGTTTATCTTTCCATATCATCATGTTCTTTTTCATCATGACTTCTTGATGATAAGAATGTAACTTTTTCTCCAATTATATCCATGGAAAACTTCTTTTCTCCATCTTTTTCATAACTGCCTGTTTGAATTCTTCCTTTAACTCCTACTATGTCACCTTTATTAACATACTCTGATGTATTTTGTGCTACAGTATCGAAAATTTTAATATTAACAAAATCAGTATCATATACTCCATCTGCATTCTTAAAACTTCTTGGTATTGCAAGACTCATATTGCAATATTTCTTACCATCTTCACTTTCTTTTACTTCCATATCAGAAGTTAATCTTCCTACCAAAACTACTTGATTCAACATATTTCATCTTCCTTTCTTTGTTTATCAATTTTAGTTTTTGTTTCACTAAAAAAAGCAATTAGATTTTTCTTCTTAATTGCTTTTTGAAGTTCAATTATTATTAATGCTTCATCCGATTTTAGATTCTTTACATTTGTTAGATCGTCCATCTTCATCATTAATATTTTCTTTTCGGTATTATAACCAGCATCAAATAATTTGATTAATGTATTTGATACTTCTTTTAATTTATAAATTGTATTCATCTATTCACCATCCTCTTGTTCAAATATAAACACTACTTGTTTATCTGTGTTATGTTTACAAGTGATTAGTGTCATAGTAGATTTTCTATTATCTCTTACTATTTTAGCTTTACCATTTTTTATAATTTCATAACTATTAACCAACTTATAGTTATATGTTTTCCCTCCATAAAAAATAGTAGCTTGATCTCCAACTTCTAATTTATGAAGATTTCTAAAGTAAGAAATAATTGCTGTTCCTGAATGTCCTGCTATAATTACATTTCCATTTATTACATCAGGGCTGTCAGATTCTTTTAAGATTTCTAATCCAAAATTAACATTGTTGTATTTATCATTTTTAGCAAATAATCCTTTTTCCAAATTTATTTTAGGTATCTTTAAAGCTGCTATATAGTTATATTTTACTTTAGGTTTAATTTCTTCTTTTTCTCCTTCGGTTGATATTTTCTCTTTATTTTCTACTATCTCCCCCTCTATTTGATAAAAAACTTCTAGAGATTTATCCTCATTCTTTTTATCAATATAAGGTAACAGTAAATCTATAGTCGTAATGATGATACCCAATAAAAGAATAAAAGAACCAATTAATTTTAACCAGTTCTTTTGCTTCTTTTTATTATCTTTTTCTATTTTTCTTTTCTTCATATATCAAAACTCCTGTTCCGATTACTATAAATACTAATCCACATATCATTCTAATATTTGATTTATCCATATAAGTATCAGGTACTTCAATAATTTGATTATCTTTCATTGTTGCTTTTACTACTTCACCATTTTCTTTAATTTCAAACCACATTTTTTCTTCATTAAGTTCATATCCTTCTGGTGCTTCTTTTTCCAAGATATAGAACTTTCCTATAGGTAGTTTTTCAATTACTATCTTTCCATTCTCATCTGTTTTACCACTATAAATTAAAATATCATCTTCACTATATATTTCTATTGTTGTATTAGGTAATGTTTTAGATTCTGAAAAGTCTGTTTTTGTGAATTCTAATCTTCCAGTTGGTACATAGTTTTCTAAAATAGTTTCATACGTAATAACTGGTGTATATTGATCTTTATACTTTAATGAAATATCATGTTTAGTCTCATCTAAAATATATCCTTCTAATGTTTCTATTTCTTTAACATAGTAATCACCAAGATCTAAATCCTTAAAAGTTAATTTACCATCAGAATCTGTTGCTCCACATTTTATTTCTTTATCATCTTTTGAATAGATACAGAATTTAATTCCTTCAAGTGGTTCTTCAATAATAATTAGGCCTTCTTCAACTATTTGAACATTATGTCCAATCTTTTCAATTCTTACTTCACCTTTTACTCTTTGATTTTCAAAATCAGTATCAAAGATAATTCCATATTCAGAATCAGTTCTTAGCTTTGAATTTTCATCTATTGTAAATTCATGAGATTCCTTATTCCATAGGTAACCATCAATCTTTTGATCAATTTCTTCTAATTTATAAGTTCCTGATTTTAATACTTCTGGAGTTATAAATTCTCCATTTTTATCAGTTTCGAATTCACATAAGGTTTCTTTATTTGGATAAGTAACAGTTTGGCATACATATTCATTAGTCTTTGTATCTAATATCTTAAACTTAATACCACTTCTTTTAATTACTTCTTTAGTTTCTTTATCAATTTTAACTACTCTTAACTTAGCTGTTATTTCAGCATTTGCTAAGACTTTATTGATTGTTTCTGTTTTCTTAACTTCTAAAGTATAATCTTCTACTTTTTCATGACCAGGTGTTGAAGTTAATTGCTTAACTGTATAAGTTCCATATGGAAGTTCTACAGTCAATTTACCTTCTTTATCAGTTTCAATTTCTTGTACTGTATTTCCATTTTTATCAATGAATGCAAATTTAACTCCAACTTCTGGTTTCATATCTCCAGTTTTATTTTGAGCTATTACCTTTGTTAAGTTGTATTTTACTTTTATTACTTTTTCATAAACATTAATTGATGGATTCAAATTTTCAGTAGTTATTTCAAATGAATACTTTCTTGTATCTAATTCATATCCAGTTGAAGGTGTTTCCTCCTTAACATAGAACTTACCCAGACTTGGAAGATAATCACTTTTTACAGTTCCATCTTCTCCTGTAGTAATACTTCCGACCTTTTCATCATTTTCATTAAATATTGAATAAGTTGCACCTTGAAGTGTTGCTTCCCCTTGACCTACATTTTCTTTAGTTTCATCATCAAGTTTTTCTATAGTAATAGTCCCGCCATTAATTTTTAAATTTAATTTTGCTAATACTGGTTTTGGATCTCCAGGCTTAATAATGTTTTGACTATCAACTGCATAGAAAATTATTGGATCTTCTCCAAATCTTCTTTCAGCTTTTTCTAATGTTATTTCTCCAGTTCCTACACCAGTTGCAGTAACATTTAAACTATTACCATTAATTGAAGCTCTAACATTACTTTGTGATTTAATTTGATATTTATTTAATACATTATTACTATCATTTACTACTTCAGTTTTTCCTATAATTGTTTCAATAGTATTTGTATTAAAACTTGGTCTATTGTAATGAGTTGCTAATAGATTTTCTAATTCAGCAAATTTATCAGCGAATATAGAATCATCTCTATTTTCTCCTTGTTGTCCCCATGAATAGAATATATCCATATCAGGTCTAGTTGTTCTCCATATAGCAACCTGTGTTACTGATATCCAATCAGTACTTGTATGATTTCCATAACCATATCCATAATATGCTAGAAGTCTAATCCTATCATATTGAGCTGCAGTTAAGTTTTGAGCTCCCGCATAATCTTCTGTAGTCAAATTGTATATTGCTCCATCTTGGATTAATACCATTGGTTGCATACAATAAACTACTTGTCCAGTATCATACTTAATTAAAGAATGGACTCTTTGCCATCTCATGTAACCATTTGGCTCTCTTTTATTAACATAAACTTTGGTTTCTATTACATCTCCATCTCCAAAGCCTCCATTATATGTTTCTGCATTAACTGTAGTTGTGCTAAATATTCCAACTATGCCAATTATCAGAAACAATAAACTTTTTATAAATTTATTTTTCATTTCAAACCTCCATTTTTTTCAATAAAAAAAGTTAGCTTTCCCTAACTAAAAAATAATTCTAATCTCTTTTTAACATCTCACCTAAATAACTTCCAGAATAAGTATAAACTTGTATACACGAAACATTTTCTGTATAGGCAAGCTCTTCAGCATCGTTCATACATAATGATTCACAATTTGAAATACTTCCACAAGTATGAACAGAATAATCAACTCTCATCCATGAATGAACTGGTTTATGATACCAATCATATTCTGATACTCCAGCTTTTTCCCATGGAGTTTTATCTACAACATAGTTTTTTTCAATTGGTTTATTATTACCATTAGAATCTACAACACCACTTTCTACTTTCTCATCATTATTTGATTTTGTAGAATTTGATTGTACATTCTTCTTTTCTGATTTCTTCTCATTATCAGTGTTATTATTTGAATGATTAGTGCTATTGTTATTAGGTGATGATTTTTTGATTGATTGTTCGTTATTGGTGGGTACGTCTTCTTTTTCATCATCACTTTTAGATTCATTTAGTTTTACTTCACTTTTTTCTTTTTCAACTTCTTCATAAGACACTTCATCTAAATTAAAATCTTCAAGTTTATGAGAAAAAGAATTACCAACTCCAAAAATAAGGCATATAAGAACAACCATAATGTATAATTTAAACATTTTCATTTCTAATCTCTCCTTTTGCCTGCATACTAGCATATTCTTTTGTATAAGTCATTTCTACGATTATATTTTTTTCAGTTAGTATATTATTATAGCTAGTATATATCTAGGGTAGATTGTAAGAAGGGATTACGGGAATATGTACTCACACTATCTTTCTCTATCTCGATTTCTCAAATGATTCGTATAGAATTCAATTGCTTTAACAACAAAGTTTTCTATTTGATCATTATCAACATTCTTTGGAAGTACACTTCTAATTCTACTCTCATTGAATTTTATTTTCGGAATCTGATTTGGTTTTTGTTGTGAGAGTAATTCATCAATAGCTTCCTCATCTAATTTACCTTCTTGACTTAACTTCTTCATAATAATCGCTTGTGCATGAGATGGAGTACAGTCATTATACTCCATACAATCTAATAATCGATACTGTTCATCTTCTTTTAAGTAGGATATTTCTACTCCTGGATTAAAGGCTATTATTTTATTATCTACTTTTTCTAATAATTCAGGAACAAGATATGTTAACCTTATATATCTATATATTTGTCTTTCACTATCACCAATTTCATTACTTAAGATATCAGTACTTAACTTTGTGCCAACTTGGCAGGAAGTTAAATCTGTTCTTTTTCCTTGATGATTAAGAGCATCTAATTTCATCTTATAAGCAAATGCTCTCTCACTTGGGAGTATTTCCTCTCTTTGCATATTGCTATCTACCATTGCAATGATAGCTTCATCATCTGATAGATTCCTGATAATACATGGTATTTTATCTATTCCTGCAAGTTCACTAGCTCTCTTTCTTCTATGACCAGATATCATTTCATATCTTCCATCTTCTTTTGGCCTAACTAAAACAGGAACTATTACTCCCTTATCTTTTATACTATCAACCATTTGTAATAATTCTTCATTATCTATAACTTTAAATGGATGATTAGGAAAATTATCAATATCCTTTATACTTACATCTTCTATTTTTTCTAAAGAAGACTCATATCTTTCCTTCTCACTACTAAATAAGTCATCTAGTTTGGGAAGGTTCATGTTTATTTCTCTCTTTTCCACTTTCAATGACCTCCTTTGCAAATTCGTAATAACTCTGTGCTACTTTACTATTCTTCGCATATTCAAAAATACTTTTTCCATATGCTGAAGATTCAGCTGTCTTAACTGCTAAAGGAATCTCTGTTTTATATATGTTAAGCATACTCCCATAATTTTTTTCTATTATTTCTTTTATTTGTTTTGATAAATTTGTCCTATTATCAACTAAAGTTAAAAGTATTCCATCAAATTTAATATCTTTGTTGGCATCTCTTCTTACTTTATTAATAGATCTAATTATGTTAGTCATTCCCTTTGCTGCTAAATATTGACATTGAACTGGAGTTATTACGCTATCTGCTGCTGTCAAAGCATTAATTGTTAACATACTTAGACTTGGCATACAATCAATTATTATGTAATCGTACTTATTTCTCAAACCTGCGATTGATTTTTTTATACATTCTTCTCTTGAATAAACTTGGTTTAGATTATTTTCAATATTAGCTAAATCCATGTTTGAAGGAATAAGGTCAACTTGTTCTTCGTGATGAAGAATAGCCTTTTCTGGATTAAACATTTCTCCAGTAATAAAACCTTTTAATATATCTACTTGAGAATACTCAAAATCGCCTTCAAACCATCCCATGTAAGTTGTTAAATCTCCTTGAGGATCATTATCAATAAGTAATACTTTTTTTCCTTGTTTAGCTAATGCTACTCCCAAATTAAAAGTGGTTGTTGTCTTACCAACTCCACCTTTTTGGTTAGATATAGCTATAACTTTTCCCGAGTGCACGTAAGTCATCTCCGTTCAAAGTATAAAAGTATTTCTTTTTAGCATATCTATATACTTCTTCTATTATCTTATTTTCAATATAATCTATTTCCTTTTTTTCTAATCCAAGAGTTTTTGTTATTTCCTTATCATCTTTTCTGTCTAAGTACTTTAACTTAAAAAAGGATGATAATAAGTAATCTTCATTTTCATACATACTTAGTGAAAAGTCTTTTAATACTTCCTTCCAAGAATATAGTCGTTGAAGAGTATTATCATCATCCATATCCGATACAATATCCTCTATTGTACTTCCTTTTAATTGAGTTTTTGATTGTAACCATGCATTCTTACTAGTTCTAATTCTACTAAATAATTTATCTTTTCTTTTATTAATTAGAGAATCTATTTGTTTGTAATTATTTAACATGTACTTAATCTCTTTTAGTTTGCTACGATCAATCTCATCACTCTTTTCCATTTTTACTCCTTCCTTTAACCTTAGAAAGGATGAGTATTATATTTATAACAATTAAAAAACTTACTATTTCTAGTAAGCTTTCATACTTATATTATTCAAAACATCTTTTGATTACTTCGATGATTACATCTTGTTGTTCTGGAGTCATCTTATTATCACTTGGTAAACATAAACCTCTATTAAAGATATCCATTCCTACATCACAGGCATCACCAGCAATATAAGCATTAGTCTGTGCTCTACCATTTCCATTCTTAGTTACAAATGGATTCATTCTATAAATTGGTTGCATATGCATTGGTTTCCAAATTGGTCTACCTTCTGCATTAATATCAGCAATTGCTTTTAGTATTTCTTGTGGAGTAGATTTTCCTTTTTCATGTTCAAATAAGAAATCTTGTTCTCCTCTTACTTGTTTTCCCATTGCTTCTGGTTTAATTATTAAACAACTTAACCAATAATTAGGTTCACTGTTTTTGAAATCAATTGGATTCATTTCTACTGGTAAACCCTTTAATCCTTCTTTGTATCTTTCGTAAATTGCTTTCTTTTGAGCAATGTGTTCTTCTAGATGTGGGAATTGCCCTCTTACTACACCTGCTATTACATTACTCATACGATAGTTGTATCCAACTTCTTCGTGTTGATACCAAGGAGCATTTTCTCTTGATTGGGTTGACCATTTTCTAGCTTTATTTGCTGCTTCTAATGAATCAGTTAATAACATTCCACCAGATGAACCTGTAATAATTTTGTTTCCATTAAATGAAATACAATTATAATTACCAAATGTTCCTGTTTGTTTTCCTTTATAAGTTGCTCCTAAACTTTCTGCAGCATCTTCAACGATAATTGCATTGTGTTTATCACAAACTGCTTTAATCTCATCTATCTTACCAGGAGTTCCATATAAGTGTGCAACTACTACAACCTTAACTTCTGGATATAACTCAAATGCTTTTTCTAGTGCTACTGGATCCATATTCCAAGTATCATATTCAGTATCTATAAATACTGGAATAGCTCCTTCATACATAACTGGATTAACTGTTGCTGCAAAAGTCATATCTGAACAAAATACTTTATCTCCAGGTTTAACTCCAGCAAGTCTTACTGCTAAATGTAATGCACTTGTTCCACTTGCTAATGCAACTGCATATTTACTTCCAGTCTTTTCGCAAGCTAGTCTTTCAACTTCATTAATATTTTCTCCAACTGTACTCATCCAGTTAGTGTCATATGCTTCTTGAACATATTTAATTTCATCACCATGCATTGTAGGTGAAGCTAACCAGACTTTACTTTCAAATGGTTTAATCTCTTTCATATTATTTACCTACTCTTTCTTTATCTACTTTATATGTTGTTACTATTTTAGCAACTCTATCTTTTATATCATCACTGTTTTTATAAGCAGCTTTGATTAATTCGTCTAAATCATCTAAGAATGATTTTGGAATATCAAGAGGTTTACCAATACTAATTAATTTATTAGGTGTTGTTTGCATTCCCTCTTCTTCCATTAATCTTTCTTCAAATAATTTTTCTCCAGGTCTTAATCCCGTAATCTTGATAGGAATATCTATATTAGGTTCGAAACCTTTATATCGAATTAGCTTTTCTGCTAAATCATATATCTTAACTGGTTTTCCCATATCTAATACAAATATTTCTCCACCCTTAGCATAACATCCAGCTTGAAGAACTAGACTAACTGCTTCAGGTATTGTCATAAAGAATCTTTCCATCTTCTCATGAGTAACCGTTACAGGTCCACCTTTTTCAATTTGTTTTAAAAATAAAGGTATAACTGATCCATTAGATCCAAGAACATTTCCAAATCTAACAGCAACATAATCAGTATTTTTTGAAAGTTTATCATAAGTTTGAATTATCATTTCGCAAATTCTTTTACTTGCGCCCATAACATTCGTAGGTCGAACTGCCTTATCCGTAGAAATTAAAACGAACTTTTTAACTTTATACTTATCAGCAAGTTTAACTGTATTTAATGTTCCAAAAGAATTGTTTTTAATTGCTTCATTTGGACTAACTTCCATTAATGGGACATGCTTGTGAGCAGCTGCATGATAAACAAAATCAGGTTTAAATTGTTTGAATACTTTTTCTAGTCTATCATAATCTCTTACTGAACCAATAATTGTATTTAAATCAAGTTCAGGAAAATCTCTTAATAATTCTTGTTGAATTTCATAAGCATTGTTTTCATATATATCAAATATAATTAGTGTTTTAGGATTTGCTTGTGCTATCTGTCTACATAGTTCAGAACCAATAGAACCTCCACCACCAGTTACTAAAACAACTTTTCCTTTTAAATCATTTTTGATTTGGTCATCATCAACTACTATTTGATCTCTACCTAAGAAGTCTTCATAAGATAATGGTCTTATTTGACTCATTACACTTACTTTTTCTTTAGGGTTCATCTCTAAGAAAATAGATGGTAATATTTTAATCTTACAATCTGTCTTATGACATTCAGTAACTATCTTATCTATCTTTTCCTTAGTAGCAGAAGGAATAGCAATTATTATTTCTTCTACTTCATGTTTGTTAGCTAATGCTTCAATATCTTTAGTAGAACCTTCAATTTTTAATCCTTTGATATAATGACCTACTTTGCTTTTATTATCATCTACTACACAAACTATTTTTGCATCAAATGCTTTTCCGTTATTATAAATTTCATCGATAATCATTCTACCAGCATCGCCAGCACCGATTAACATTGTTTTTGTATTCTTTTTGGTATTTTCAATTCTTATATATAATGTTCTTGCTACACGATATCCTAATCTTGTTACACATGTTAATGCCACTAACAAGAAAAATTCTATTAAGAAGAAACTTCTTGGAAGTTCAACTCCTATAGCAAGCTTATATAAAAATGTAGTTGCTTCAAATAAAATGTCTGCAAGTATAATATCAATTAATTCAGTTACAGATGCATACTTCCAAACTGATGTATATAATTTAAACATCGCATATATAGCAACTAATAATATGAAATCAATTAATATAAATTGATAAGAATTTGATAAATATGGTTCTGGAACATTTCCAAAATCAAATCTAATCCACAATGATATAGTAGAAGCAAATGCCAATACTAATAAGTCTAATAAAACAAATAAAAAAATATTTGGCAATTTTTCTTTAAGTAAACTTTTTACCTTTTTTGTCATACCTTTATACCTCTTAATCTAAATACTAAGGGAATAATTGTTGACGGTTGATGACTACTTTATTTATATATTTTTTCAAAAATCCATAGTTTAATATGATGTCTATTCAACCAACAACAATCTTTGTAATAGCTAATTGCTTAAATCCCCCTTAAAATAAAGCAAATAGCAACTTAAATTTTTTAAAAGTAGTTGTTAGTGGAAACTAATCAACCACAATCTATATCTAACCTCAATTTTTGATTCTGGGTACAAAAAAACCAGAAATATTCAATGTTGAGCGTTTTTTTTAAAGTGTTATTTTTCAACGAAACCCTTTATTTATAAGGGCTTGAAGATGCTAGATACCACAATAACACTGACGACAGTCAACATTTATTAATTGAGGTAATTCATCAAGACTTGTTTTTCTGATAAATTTTCCAATTTTTGTTAGTCTTGGATCATCATTTCCATTATATGTAGAACCGTCTTTATTTCTAATATCTGGTGCATTTACTTTCATTGATCTAAACTTATACATCTTAAATATTTTTCCATTTTGTCCCAATCTTTCCGCATTATAAAATATTGGACCTTTATCTTCTAGTTTAATTAATATGGAAACTATAAGAAATATTGGCAAAAAGAATATTAATCCGATTAACGAAAATATAATGTCAATTATTCTTTTTATGTACTTTTGATACATATTACCATCCCCTGAATTATTATTTTATTTCTTTTACTATTTTATTATACTCGCTACATATATACTCTATATCTTCATTTGTTAGTAATGTGTGTAGTGGTAGTGTTATTTCATTTTTATATTGATTATAGGCATTTGGATAATCTTTTATATTGAAACCTAGGTTTTTATATGCTGTATGCATTGGTAGAGGTTTATAGTGTACATTACTTGATATTCCTAGTTCTGCTAATTTAAAGATTATTTCATTTCTTTCTTCTTCTGAGATTCCTTTTACTCTTGTTAGTAATAGGTGTCTTGAAGACTCTTTTTCTTCTGTTTGATGTTTAATTATTTCAATTAGTTCTTTATCTAATAATTTTTCATATAACTCTACTATTTCTTTTCTTCTTTTTAGTATGTTATCATATCTTTTTAATTGTACTAAACCTATTGCGGCAGATATATCTGTCATATTACATTTATATCCTGGGAAGACGATATCATATTCCCAAGCTCCAAGTTTTGTTTTAGATAGTGCATCTTTACTTTGACCATGAAGGCTCCATAACATAAATTGTTTATATAATTCTCCGTTATCTAATCCTTCTTTATTTGTCCAAGTAAGTGCTCCTCCTTCAGCAGTTGTAAGGTTTTTAACTGCATGGAATGAGAAACTTGTAAAGTCTGCAACACTTCCTATTTTCTTTCCTTTATATGTTGCACCAAAAGAGTGTGCTGCATCTGCTGCTACTATTACTCTTCCAAATACTTTTTGTAAATCATTTTTAGGTTTAAATAGATTCTTTTTTCTTTCTACTATTTCAAAGATTTTATCATAATCACATGGTACTCCAGCAATATCTACTGGAATAATTACTTTTGTATTTTCTGTGATAGCACTTTCTAATTTTTCATAATCCATTTCATATGAATCTTCTTTTGTATCTACAAGTACTATTTTTGCACCTACATGGGCTATAACGCTTGCTGATGCTGTATAAGTATATGCACTTGTTATTACTTCATCTCCTGGACCAATTCCTAGTACTCTTAGAATCATTTCTTGGCAGTTTGCATTTGAACTTAGACATACTGCTTTTTCTGTATTACAATACTCAGCAATTTGACGTTCAAATTCTTTTGTTTTTGGTCCTGTTGTTATCCATCCTGATCTTAGAGCATCTCCTACTAAAGATATTTCTTCTTCAGTTATATCTGGAGGGGAGAATGGAATATTTCTTTTTGTTGTCATATTACTTCCCTACTCTTTCTTTATCTACTGTATATGTTGTTACTATTTTTGCTACTTTATCTTTGATATCATCTTTATTTTTATAAGCAGCTTTTATTAATCCATCTAAATCTTCCATGAAAGTTTTAGATATTTTTATTGGTTTTCCTATATGAATTAATTTATTTGGAGTTTCTTGTAATCCTTCTTCATCCATTAGAATTTCTTCATACATTTTTTCTCCTGGTCTTAATCCTGTTATTTTTATAGGAATATCTATATCTGGTTCATAGCCTTTATATCTAATTAGTTTTTGCGCTAGATCATATATTTTTACTGGTTTACCCATATCTAGGACAAATATTTCTCCACCTTTAGCATAGCATCCTGCTTGTAGTACTAAGGATACTGCTTCTGGTATTGTCATAAAGAATCTTGTCATTTCTTTATGAGTTACAGTTACTGGTCCACCTTCATCTATTTGTTTTAAGAATAATGGAATTACTGAACCATTTGAACCTAAAACATTACCAAATCTTACGGCTACATAATCTGTATCTTTACTTAGTTTGTCATATGTTTGAACTATCATTTCACAGATTCTTTTACTTGCACCCATAACATTAGTTGGTCTTACTGCTTTGTCTGTAGAGATTAGTACCATTTTCTTTACTTTATATTTATCACATAATTTTGCGACATTAAGTGTTCCTAGACAATTGTTTTTAATTGCTTCATTTGGAGATACTTCCATTAATGGAACATGTTTATGTGCTGCGGCATGATATACTTGATCTATTTCAAATTCTTTATATACTTTTTCAAGTCTATCTATATCTCTTACTGAACCTATTATTGTATGTAGGTCTAATTCTGGATGAGTTCTAAATAGTTCTTGTTGAATCTCATAAGCATTATTTTCATATATATCAAATATAATTAATGTCTTTGGATTAGCAGCAGCTATTTGTCTACAAAGTTCAGATCCAATAGATCCTCCACCACCTGTTACTAATACTACTTTATTTTCTAAGTTATCTGATATTTCTTGGTCATTAACTACTATTTGGTCTCTTCCTAAAAAGTCCTCATAAGAAAGTGGTCTTACTTTATTAATAACTCCTGTTTTAGCAGTTCCACTTAATGATGAATATATTGATGGAAGTATTTTTATATTTGCTTTTGTTTTTTGACATTCTGTAACTATTTTAGATATTTTTTCTTTTGGTGCAGAAGGTATTGCGATTATAATATCTTTGATATCATATTCTATAGCTTTTTTTTCTATATCTTTCGCAGTTCCACATATTTTAATTCCTTTAATATATGAACCTACTTTTGATTTATTATCATCAATAACACATGAAATACGAACATCTTGACTGTTTTTATTCATTCTTACTTCATCTATTATTATTCTTCCAGCGTCTCCTGCTCCTATCAACATTGTATTTGTTGTTTTCTTAGCATTTTCTAATCTAATTAGAATTGTTCTAAAGACTCTATAACCAAATCTTGATATACAGGTTAAGGCAATAAGTAAAAATAATTGAATTATAAAAAAACTTCTTGGCATAAATATATTAAATTTTACTTTATATAAAGCCATTATAAGTTCTGATAGAGAACAGGCAGAAATAATATTTAATAATTCTAATACTGATGCATATCTCCAAACTGATGTATATAATTTGAATATTAAAAATACAATTAATATAATTAGAAAATCAATTATAAAATATTGATAAGCATTTACTAAATATGGTTCTGGTATAAATCCAAAATCAAATCTTACCCATACTGAAAAAATTGAAGATATAATTAATGCAAACATATCTATAAGTACAAATAATAGAATATGAGGCATTCTATCCCTCACAATACTTCTAACTCTTTTTGTCATACTACATACCCCTAACCGATTTTTAAACATTATTGTATCTATTAGCCTGTATTCCCCTAGACCAGTTGTTATTTTAGCATAATTGGTCTATTTTTTCAACTAAAATTATATTTTTGAATAATTTTATACAATACATAGTGACCCCCTGAGTTACTATGTATTTTTGTTTTGTAGTATAATATATGACTATTAGAAAGGAGGTGCACAAGATGTGGTCAAGTTATCAAGAAATGTATCTTAACAC
>Ga0256404_1001882_pt1 | contig 48453 bp, 57 predicted proteins | sample RumenRJG_01DNA_FD_185990 | JGI IMG/M metagenome (GOLD analysis project Ga0256404, IMG submission 185990) | Bovine rumen microbial communities from Lethbridge, Alberta, Canada - RJG_01 | ecosystem: Host-associated > Mammals > Digestive system > Stomach > Rumen | place: Canada: Alberta | collected... | reverse complement strand
CTATCGGTCTTACGGTTACTCCGTCCGGGCCGTCGTTGAAGAATAAATTTTAATTTTTTCCCGTTAATGCAAGGCTGGCCCTTAAAAGGCCAGCCTCTTCAAACTCGGCGAAGCCGAGCAGAAGAGGACGGGGAAATATGTGTTTTAACATATTTTAACGGGGGGGGGGTAAACGCTTTCGCTATATTTTGTAACTTTGCAAGTTGAAACAAAATACCTCTCAAATTTTAAGAATACGATGACTTTCAAAGAAAGATTAAGTAAAGAAAAAGACAACCTGACAAAGATTATCCTCTTCAATGACAGAGGACTGTTCTTTAACTTGATAGAACGGTCGGCATACGCTTTTTGCACGCGTATCAAACCGTTCAAAGTACAGGTTAAGACACTAAAAGGAGTCGATGAACCTTTTGTCTCTATCGGTGTCCCCGTTGAAAAGAAAGATCACTATCTTCAAGGAATGAAGATAGAAGAAGATGACCAGGGAAACATTTCTGCTCATCTTACAGAACCTATTGACGAAAATGCTTTTCGTGCATGGAAAAATCATGTCATCGAAGAAAACAAAACAAAAACTTCTTCAGAACATACGCCATCAGATATTCCATTCACTTCCGTAATAACAGAAAATAAAGATAGTAATGATACCCTTATCAGGGAATGTTTTCTGGAAGTCAAAGCTCTCAATATCGCATCAATGACTCCCATGGAGGCTATGATATATCTTAATAACTTACAGCAGAAACTAAAAGATATAAAATAATCGCGTATGCCAGAGTCTAACAACACACCTAAAAGACAAAAAAGGGACTGGAGTAATGAAGGTGGACTACCATACGACAAGGTTCCGGCATTCAAAGCGGCATACGACCTCTATAAAGAATGTCAGTTTCGGCTGCGAAACGTACCTAATGATGCCAAACCAATATCGAGGGAACTGAAAGCTAAAATAATGAGGGTGATGGTATGTGTGGCACATGCCAGGCTCAACGTCCATGTTATGGACGCTCTGAGGGAGGCAACAGACCTGTCTATCGAGACACAGATAACACTGCGTGTATTGGTAGAAACCAACTCCATAACGAGAAAAGATTTCGCCGTCATATCACAATACTCTGACAATCTCGTCAGACAAATGGTAGGGTGGAGTACCAGCGAAGAGAAAAAAGCGAAAGAGAATCCTTCTCTCTTTCCTCATGAATAATTGTTCTTTGACATAAGGAAGAGTCCCATAAGGTTATGGGAGAGATTGTAGCTGGTCATGAAACCAGAACAGAGTTCCCGCAAATTCAGTGGCCTACCTCTTAGGAGAAATCTTATTGGGTTATGGTAAGCCAGTCTGGGGTTCCCAAAAAGGGATAGATCATCAAGACAACTTCGTTGTCATGACGGTTTGCGGTTTGGTAAATGTGCCTCCCCGCGACCCATTCAATCAAAAGGCCACAGGTTTTCCTGCCGCCGGTTATCGTAACAACAGCTCAGGCGCTGCAGCCAACGTTGGGACGAACGGTAACTATTGGTCCGCATCTCCCAACAGTACGACTAACGGTCGAAACCTGAACTTCAATTCGAGTAAATGGAACTGGAACAACACCAATCGGTCTAACGGTTACTCCGTCCGGGCCGTCGTTGAAGAATTTGAAGGCCAGTGGACTCTTCCTTTCTTCATAACGCTTACTTTTCACCAAAGAAATGGTTATCTCTGATGAACAGATAAGAGCAGACCTATACCAAGGCTATTTCGATGCCAGACAGCATAAAAGAAACACGCTGGCACAGCTTAATTTCGAGATTTTCATGGAACATCACCTTGAAGATCTCTACACCTCGCTGATACGAAGACAATATCAACCTCTGCCAGCATTTTGCTTCGTCACCTTCGAACCTATTATGCGCGAAGTATATGCCTCGCAATTCCGTGACCGTGTCGTACAGCATATGCTGTTTAACTACCTGGCACCACTCTTTGAAACACTGTTTATCTATGATACCTATTCCTGCAGACAGGGAAAAGGAACACTCTTCGGGATAGAACGCTACCAGCACCATCTGCGTTCTGTTACCAATAACTTCACGGAAGAGGCATGGGTGCTATATATAGACCTGTCAGGCTATTTCATGTCCATCGATAAACAGCTGGTGATAGATACGGTGATGTATGAGGTTTACAGACACCTTGACCGTAAATCACCAGACGGCAGACGATGGAAGGAAAGAATCGATCCGGATTTCATAGAGTATCTGATGCACTGCATCCTTGACAGAAATCCGTCGGTGGACTGTATTTATATCGGCCCAAAATCTAACTGGGACAACTTACCAAAAAGAAAATGCCTTAAATACAGTCCGGAAGGAAAAGGAATCGTTATCGGTGATATCACCTCACAACTTTTCTCGAACGTGCTGCTGAATATCTATGACCAGTGGGTCAAAAGGAAAATTCTCATCAGACATTATGGACATTATGTCGATGACATGTATCATATGCACAAGAACAAATTCTTCCTTAATCAGGAGTTTAAACCTCGTGCAGAGGAATTTCTTAATGAAAAGGTACATGTGGCCGTCAACCATGACAAATGGCGACTGCTGTCAGCAAACGATGCTAACCAATACCTTGGCGCATACGTCAGGCCATATTATGCTATGCCGAGACAGCGCACCATAGACAAATTTTGCAAGACGATGCGGGAAATAGAATATGAACTTCTCTTTGGTAATCCTACTTACGAGGACTTGTTACAGGCAAGAGCCAGAATTAACTCATATTCTGGGATATTGCAACATTATAAATCTTTCACTCTAAGAAAGAAATACATGGATCATCCTATCTTCTATCGCTATTTCACTTACGATAACGGATTTCATAAGGCAATACTGCGTCCGGAATACGGCGGAAAACCCGTGAAATACGAATGGTACAAACCAAACTTTGAAGAGACAGAAGTAAAGCCACTCATCCCCAAAGATAATTGGCTAAGCCAAATTCACACTCCTATAGATATTCCAGACACAGAAAGAAATGCTTACCAGTTTTTAGCCGACAACAGCTTGATATAATATAATGTAAAAAACTCCTTTCTGTCATAAATACACCTCATTTTAAGCCCTTTCGGTCTTAAAATAGTTAATTCAAGACTTTCTAACGCATAAATTCTTTATGCGGATTTTCTGTGCGTAACTTTGTAAACAGAGTTATTTACAAACATTGTTACGTATATGAAACAAATAAAAATATTTCTGAAATTATTACTTATCATCGTCACCTCAATAGGTGTCGTTTCATGTCAGAAAGAGGATATCGATGAAGAAACACCCTCCTTCCGTCATACCGTCATCGTATTAATGCCATGGGCTGATAATCTGACGGCAGCTTTTCAACAAAATATCAGAGATATGGAAAAGGCTGTCAGAGAAGGACATTTCCGTGAAACACGAATTGTCTATGCTCGTTCTATGAATGAACAGTCTACAGAAATTGTAGAAATGTACCCTACCAATGGCCAGTGTGTCAAGAATACACTGGCAACATTTACTGACACACCATATACCAGCAGCTATTCAATAGAAAACCTATTGAGATATATCGTAAATAGTAGTAATACCCCAGAATATTCCATGATAGTCGGAGGACATGGACTCGGCTGGCTGCCAGTAACAGCAACAACAGGGCAGAGTCGCAGAGCGTTTTACCATTACGAGAGGACAGATGTTTATCAAACCCGATGGATCGGTGGTCTCACTACTAACCATCAGATGGATGTCACCACATTGGCTGATGCCATCAAAATGGCTGGACTCCACCTTAACTATATCTTGTTCGACAACTGTTATATGTCATCGATAGAGGTAGCTTATGATCTCAGAGAGGTCACAGACTATATGATAGCCTGTCCGGCAGAAATCATGATGTATGGCTTTCCATACTATAAATGCCTACGGTACCTGACAGACCAAATAAACTATCAGGCGGTCTGTCAGGAATTTCTTTCTTTCTATAGCAACTATACCGTTCCATCAGGAACAATAGCCGTAACGGACTGTAGAGAGCTTGACGAGCTGGCAGCTATTATCAAAGCCATCAACGGCTCTGAAATAAATCCAGTTTTAACTTCCAATATACAAATTATGGATGGCTACGAACCACCCATCTTCTACGACTTCGGTGACTATATTCATCATTTCTGTAACAACAGAGAATTGTCGGAACAATTTAACTCACAAATGAATGTGGTTGTTCCGTATAAGGCGTTCACATCAACATTCTATTCGGCCCTGAACGGAACTCATAACATTTCCTATTTCTCTGGTCTTACGACATCAGCACCAAGCCGTAACAGCTTTGCAGGAGAATATGTCAATACGGCCTGGTATAAAGATACACATAACAATCAAAAATGACTACTAAAATGCCAACAGCCATTTCTTTCCTTACGGATTTCCTTTCTTACCACACACAGGAAGAAACTCACCGGCGTACACTGTTTCTTTACACCATTTTTCCTTGCAAAGGTATGAAGAGGCAGCTCAACACCAAGGCACAGGCTACCGTATCGGCGAAAAAATATCAGGCAGCCTTCCACAGATTGCAGACAATCTGGGTATTCCTGAATTTTATTCTTGATATACCTTGGCTTATGACCTTAATACCTCTTCCTGATATACCAGCAAGAAAAATGGCTAAAACAGTGTAACGATATACCGATGAGTTCTTTAACAGGGTGGTGACAAAAGGAAAAACCAATAAAAGAAAAAAAGGCCTCCAGAGCCACTCAACCCGATAAGTTTAACAAAAACACCGCAGCCGACGGAATAAAAACAGGCAACAAGAATATGGTAGATTTCAAAAGACTCTCAAAAATCCACGAGGCCGCAAGGGTGGCTATTGAGGAAGAAGAGAAACATCGTACTCCCCTGACACCTGCTGAAAGACATATTGCAGAGCTTTTCTTTCAAATGGGTGCTAATTGGCAGATCAAGGAACAATCTTAATTTACTAACAATATATCAAAAATAAAAACATTATGATTACATTAAAAAACATCGAGAAACGCAGACAGCTGGCACAAAGCGTCTATGACAACTACTCTCCATTAACCGAAGAGGAGCGTAAGGAACTTGACCATGAGGTAGGGGCTTCCTTCCGAGGTTACGAGACAGCCTTACAGGACATCACTCAACTGATTGTTGACGGAAAAGACATTGAAGAGATTAAAACTTTTATCGTAGAACAAATCAATGGCAAGGCTACTAAGAATCTGTTCCGCTTTTCTGAGGTTCCTACAACAGATATGCAGAAGTATATCAATACTGCCGTCAAAAATGAGCTAATACGTAAGGGAAAGGATATAAAGGATGCTACTGCTATATGCCGGTCATTCATCGAGTACCCAGCACTCAGGGAGGGTATCATCGAGCGCGAAGAGCTGGACTCTATCCGTATCTGTAAACACTGTGGTGCACCGATGCACGAAGGTTATCTGGTAAATGACTTTGATACTTATTGCAGCGAGGCCTGTGCCAGGGCTTCAATCTCTGAAATAGGATGGACAGAACAAGAGTTCTATGAGAATCTTGCTTATGCTGAAGACGAAAATTCTTGTATCTACTGGACGCAATGGGAGGGTTGATTATGAATAATAATCCTAAAGTATATACTGATGGCCAGCGCACTTTCTATATAGACAAGTCGGGCTTGCATCATGAAATTACACCAATATGCGTACACTGCAAGAAAATTGATGGAACAAAAAAGTGTGAGATAAATCCAAAAGTGGTGTATTGTTCTGGTCAGTGTGTTATATCCTGTAAAGACTATAAAAGACCCTCACAACAGTTGGAGTTGTTTTCTCCTCAGTCAATGACTATAGATTTTGAGAATAATTAAATGATATGATGAATAGAAAATCTTATTGGTGTCCCCGATGTGGACGAATGTTCAAGGGGATTGATGCTTATAGAAAACATGTTAATTCAAGAAAATGTAAGATTAACGATGAAACAGACAGTAGACAGATTACAGGAGATCGAGAGCCAGATGGAGGCCATTGGCGAGAATATCCGTCGTGAAGGTCAGGTGTACCAGGCTGAACTGGAGGAACGCCAGCGTCTGGGACTCCATGGAGAGGATGCCATCCGCCACTACAACGAATGGATGAAGAAATATGGTATGGAACACTTAATGGTTAAGGAGGGTTGACTATGACACCAGAAGAGTACATAGAGAAGTTGAAGGAGACACAGCGTACCCTCGACATGGTGAAAGAAGATCTTGACCGTGCCATCGACAGGATGCAGCGACGGATCGAGACAGGTTATGAGAGTATGGAACGGGACAGCCGTCTGGCAGCTCTGGCAGGACGTGAATACGTTAAGCTGGCCGACAGCAGCATCTATGAGGCAGCAACAGCAAAAATAGAATATTAGATTATGAAGCATCATTGTATTTTTGAGATCACACAGCCTAACATACATTCGGAATTGTATAAGGCAAGTTTCGTACAGGACTACGGCGAGGACTATACCGCTGCCGATGAAATGTGCCAGTCGATGAATAATTTCAAGCCAAAGGATAAGTTTGTACACTTTATCCTTCGCTGTCTGGAGCAGGAAGAGTTTGATACTGTTCAAGACTTCCTGAAGACAAATCCTCACGGGGATGTCTCTGAGGTATATTCACCTTTCACCCAAAAGATAGTGGTAACAAAAACGATGGAGGATTGATTATGTCTAAGCAGGGAATAAGACTGAAAGTTTTCTATGGTTGGTCGAAGATCAACAAAATTCAGAAGCGGGAGGCTATCGCCGTAGCCTTCGAGAATGAAGAACTGGCCGGTGACGAGTGCCGCCGCTCAGGAAAATCCCTGCGTAAGACAATAACCATCTGTTATGAACGGTTCCAGACCGAAGCGGAAATGAAGGAAGCAAAGTCCTATAACAGGGTTTTCACGGTGTATAATATATTTTTGGATGATAAAATAATAAATGGCAGTTTAGACCGCGCCCTGAAGGTCAACTCAGAGAGTGATAAAAACCATGTTGGCATTGAGGAACGTAAAAGAATCAGCGAGAAACTGAGGACGGAGTTTATTGCTTCTCATCGAGAATATAAAGAACCGACGCAGCAGCTGGATCTATTTCCTCTTTCAGATGATAGAATTTGGCAATACTGACAGTAAGTGAAATTGAATACTAAAGAGAAAAAACCATGGGACATCTGATAACATCTTCCTTTAATCCCGAATGGACCGACCAGCAGGTGGATGCTGGCGGCCACGGGGCTGGAATAGGCTGCTGTGATGACAGCAGCTTTGTAAATAGACTAAGCAACAAAATACGATTTGACTGGATGGAGGCTCCCAAGGCTCCTATCATCGTGCGCCATATCGAACCAGGACAGCATATTAAAGTAAAGCCTCGTGAGGATGTGAAACATGGTAATCTTCGATTCTTGGATCTTTGTAAGAAGATGGGTCTTCATCCGAGCACGGCAAAGAAGAATAAATAAAAAAACAGGACTATGAACAAGCACAGAAGTCTTGGCATTTATGCCTTCCGCACACCGACAAACGACCATCTGTGGTATGGTACAAAATTCCGTACGATGCACAACCAGGGAAGAGGTGATCAGATTGCCGACATGATGCGGACGGCTGACACCATCGCAACAGCAGGAGGCTGTTCTTATGACGTGGAACATTATCTGGAATGGTCTTCGAAAATCTATGACCAGAAGATCTGCGCCCGATGGGAGGATGATTACTGGCTGCAAAAGTCTTTTGACTATATTAATACGCAGACAGTACGGGAACTGGAGAGACATTATGCTCTGCTGATAGAAAACAAAGAACGCTTCAGAGAACAATTCATCCCCATCCGCTGGACGACAGCGACAATCACGGAAGGTGATTTGAAAACAGCTCTGAAAGATATCATAGACGAATACTGCCCGGCAGGAATTGCCGTCAAGAACGTAGCCCTCGGAATGAGCGGCAGCAGGACGGTGCTCTATGCCCGAAAAACATTCCTTCAGGGTTTTTCGGCAGGACAATCTATGCTGAACTACTACACCATGGCAAAGAAATTCAATGAGGTTTATCACATCTAAAAACAAAATGCTATGATTTTACAAACGATGAATGACAGCGAGAAGTTCTATGAGGCCTTCCGCATCACCAACAAAGCAAAAGCTATGTGGGATGACGTAAAGGATGACGTGCTGGACCGTTTCAGCCGTGGTACACGCTTCCCATATTACAACCGTTATGTCTTCGACGATAACGGCAACCGCTGGAGAATGGTATTTATGTGTCGTAGCAAGGAACATAAAAAGAAAAGACTAATCCACACCTTCTGCTACACGACCTATTCCATCGAGAAACCTAAAAAGGATATCAACTGTGGAAAAGGTATTCTGTGGTTTGACCCTGTAGGACTGTATAAAAACGTCCAGAGTAAAGGCAAGATGCCTGACGGCATGGGGTTCATCTGTGACATCACCCCTCATGCCTTTAACCGCTATACGGAGCGGTATCTGAAGCCTAAAGGCCTGGAACTTGACTTCGATAGAAAGGTGGAAAACATGCTGCTTCGATGGAAGTGGTTTGATGTCATCGGTGACAAATCCTCGGATAAATATACCAAGGACACCATCACCTCATACGACGTATTCATGCAGGGTGGTGGCATGCTTCGCGGCCAGGTTCTTAACGGCCTAAACATGCGGTTCTTCACCTATGTCAGCGAAGATATGTACTACTCTAACCAAAAGGAGCGTCAGGAAAAGATCTTCCAGGAATATCATCAGCTGAGAAGGGAAGGAATGTTTATCTAAACACAAGGCAAAAATGAAAGACTTCGACATACATAGCTATGACCGGTATATCGTCAGCTTCTCTGGTGGAAAGGACAGCACGGCACTGCTGCTGTTCCTGCTGGACAACGGCATACCAAAGGAGAAGATTGAACTCTGGCACCAGGAGATAGACGGCAGAGGAAAGAGCCTCTTTGACTGGGAGGTCACTCCAGACTACTGCAGAAAGCTGGGAAAGGCCTTTGGCATTCCCGTCTATTTCCAATGGAAAGTAGGTGGCTTCGAGCGGGAAATGCTTCGCGAAGACAGCCTGACAGCGCCAATCTGTTTTGAACTTCCAGACGGTACTATTCAGCAGACAGGAGGAACAAACGGGAAACCATCGACTCGACGAAAATTCCCACAACCGTCACCGGATCTGCGTACCCGATGGTGCAGCGCCTATCTGAAGATAGATGTCTGTGCTACCGCACTACGCCATCAGGAGAGGTTTCAGGGCATCCGTACTCTCGTATTGTCTGGAGAGAGGGGAGAGGAGAGCAAGCAGCGAGCTGCTTATGCCGTCCTGGAACCTGACAGGGCTGACCTTCGCAACGGTCGCCATCCCCGTCATATAGACCGTTTCCGTCCTATCCGGGACTGGAAGGAACAGCAGATATGGGATTTACTGGAAAAATACCGTGTCCGACCCCATCCGTGTTACTTCATGGGCTTCGGACGGTGTAGCTGTAAATTCTGCGTATTCGGAAACTGTGACCAGTTCGCTTCGGCAGCATGTGTCAGCCGTCAGCAAGCCGACAGGCTAATAAACTTTGAAAGGGATTTTGGGTACACCATGAAGCGGAATACGGATTTGAAAACGCTCATCAATAGCGGAAACCCATATCTTTCCATAACGCCGTACCTGCGTCATCTGGCGACATCATATGAATATTCCGCACCGATACTGGTACCACCGCATCAGCAGTGGCAGCTACCGTCAGGAGCCTTCCGGAAATGTGGTGGACCGACATAGAGATGTTTCCTTTTATAACACTTTACATATATACATAAATATGAATATAGTAAAAAAGTTGCGCACCATGGCGCATTTCAAAGAAAAACAGGTGGCTGATTATCTTGGTATCAGCCAACCTTCCTATCTGGAATATGAGAAAGGCATCAAAGAACTGTCTCTGCCAGTCCTGGAAAAACTGGCAGCTCTATACCATGTAGAGGAATATGACATCCTGATGGGAACGGCTGTTCCCCATACCTTACGGGAGAACCCGCAACAGGAAAAGGAACTGATACCGTTCTTTAACATCGTCAGAAACTACCTGATGATGCACCGCCTGTTGGACGGTGCTCCAGCAGATTACACAAGATACAGAATAGCTTGGTGAAAATGATTTTTCACCATGTCAAGTATAAATTTCAACATATGAAGAAACAACAATACAAGATTATCATCGCCGGAGGGCGTGACTTCAATGACTACACGCTCCTGACAAAGGTATGCAACGAGGCGATACCTCGCATGGCAGGTGACAGCACACCCGTCATTATCAGTGGGGGAGCAGCTGGCGCTGACTCCCTTGGTGAACAGTATGCACAAGAGAATGGCATCGCCATAGAACGCCATCCTGCAGACTGGAAGAAACACGGCAAGGCAGCAGGGCCTATCCGTAATGCAGAGATGGCTGCCTGTGCAGATTTCCTGATAGCGTTTTGGGACGGCAAAAGTCGTGGAACGCAAAACATGATGATGAATGCCGTGAAAAAGGATATTCCCTGCATCGTGGTAACTTATAACACTTCTGATACGCTAAACTCGAATATAAAAAAGCGGATTGAAATGCTGGGTGAGCACTTCAACGAGAAGGAGTCTCGGGATGAGCTATATACGCTCATCCATCAATTCATCAATGGAAAAAAGAAAAGGAATCAGTGAATAGTTTTTGTTTCATATTTGTTAGTATTGGCCCTCTTTCGTCGTGATGACGCAAAAGGGCAATTTTTTTTGAAACAAATGCTATGGTGATGCCGAAATCTTCCGGCAAGCCGGAAGATGACACCCCTTTTCCTGCATGTGACACACTTGTGTCCAGACGGCAGCCCTTGAAGGGTTTTCCTGATCCAGCTCTTCTGAGCCTGTTCTTTAGCACGTCAGCGTGCTACTGCAGGACAGCTGCATATCCTCTGTTAGGAAAGGGACAGGAGGGTTGCCACCTCCTAATGGTACTCATCATCCTTGGCGCACTGTCTGCCAACAGACAGTATCAAGTGCTCCTCTTGACCGCCAGCATCCCTTCCTGCTGGTAGCCGACGGACAAACAGACTTCTCTTGGTTCACCTGATGGCAGTAAACCATCACATCCATACGCAGTACCTCGACAAGCAGCACATCGGCGTAAGATCTTCTCTTCTATATTCCTACTGGCAGGCATACCTGCCGAGCCTGGCACAGCCGGTCATAACACCTCACTACGCAACCAAAACCTTGCACCTTCTTTAAAATTCTGTTCTGTGTTCTTTCATTTTCCTATCCGCTGTCAATGGCTATTTTTCCTTTGCAAAGTTAGCGCAAGCGTCATCCGTCAAGTACTGGTCGCAAACTCCCGATTTCTGCATAAAATGTCGGCAGCCTTCCGCATTTTCTTCTTAACGGCCAAGGCCTAAAGAAAATGGGGTATTCCGAAATTTTACTTGAAATTCCTTGCCTTTGCATGACTTCACCTTGCCAGCATTTGATTGCACGTAAAAATTATTTATTAACAGCTAAAAAAATAAAAGTTATGAACACAACGAACAATTTCTCAGTAACAGGTCGCATCGGTCAGGATGCAAAGGTAAATCAGTTTGCAACTGCTTCAGTAGCTCGCTTCGGCATCGCCATCAGCCGTAAGGAAACCGTAAACGGTGAAGAGAAGCGCACGACGGCTTTCATGAACGTCGAGGCATGGCGCAAGAATGAGAACGCCAGCACTTTCGAGCAGCTGAAGAAAGGTCAGCTCGTCAAAATCGACGGCTACTTCAAGCCGGAGGAATACGAGAAGGACGGCAAGAAGGTTCAGCACATCGTATTCGCCGTCACCAGCTGGGAGCTGGTCAAGAAAGACGAGAATGAATAAACAGGAGGGGCAGCCCTCCTGCCCTTTTTTTTCTAACTGAAATATAAGAAGAATATGCTAAAGTTTGCTCTTTACAACTACACGCCGCAAAGACGGCTGAGAAAGGCTTCATTCGAAGAGCAGGACCTTTCCAGAAGAATACTCCTTTTCAAGGATGGCCGCAAGACGGCGACGACATGGGCTGCCAACATGATGGCGCAGAGCCTGCGTCTGATAGATCTGTCAGATACCATCATCATTTGTGTACCGGCAAGCTGTCAGCATACGTACACACGACGCTTCAAGCGTTTCACTAAGACGCTATGCGAGAAATGTAACGCCATCAATGGCTTCGACTACGTTCACGTTGTCGGCAAGCGCGACAAGAGACATATCGCCAGCACGGACAGCGTACTGTCAAACATCCTTATCGACAGCGATAAGCTCAGCGGACAGAAAGTCCTGGTAATCGATGACATCGTCACGACAGGACAGACCGCTGAATGCTTCATCAAGATGGTCGAAAACGCTGGCGCAAACGTCAGAATGACGTGCTTCCTGGCAAAAACAAAAGAGCGTTACCGTTATTCATGAATATTTTTATATTATTCAAGAACGCCCATATAGCGGTTATATGGGTATATATATTTTGCCTTCCAAGGCAACCTTACCATCATCATACCCGATACTTTTGTAAACAAAAGTAAAAACGGCCATCGTACCCAAAACTATTCTAACTTGTAACTGCTTAATATTCAATTACTTATATTAAAGCAGCTTTTGCAATTTGCTTGTATATACTTAATAATCAGTATTTTACAACGCTTTTTTCTTTTAGTCGTAAAATAGTTAATTCAAGAGATTGAAACTCGTTTTTTCTTTGGTCTGCTGATTATTACGTTACTTTGCACGTAGAAAACAATATAAAAATCATCAGACTATGCAACAAAGAAAAAACATTCTTACCCTTTGCCTGACAATCATGGTCATGGCATGCGTAACAGCTCTTTCCGCTTGCAGCGAAAAGGACAATAACTTTGAGTTCAAGAACACGGCAGAAGCCGTAAGTGCCTGTCGGCAAATACTTTCTGACCTGCGAGGCATGAAAGAGCCAAGCATCGAGAACTTGGCAAAGAAAGCATCCCGATGGGTGGCACTGCAGGACACGACATTCTCACTGATGATGCGTGACTCCACCATAGACTCCAACAGTGCCATCGCCATAGATTTCTTCATGGTTTCCGACAGCATTCGCACAGAGATTGAACGGGCTGCCATGGAGAAAAAAAGAACCATGAAGGACATCCTATATCTGAAAATCCACACGGCAAGAGACCGCGATAAGACCTTGGCATCCGACGAGTTCAAGGCTGCCAAGAAGTTCTATGAAGAGGCTGAGAAACAGCCTACCTTCAAAGACATCGAAACAACGATGTCCGAATATAAAAAGCTGCTGAAGGAGTCGGACTTTAAGAAGGAACAGCAGATGCTTGAGTTTATCAAAAAAGAGGACAGATGCTTCCGCTCTCTCATGCTATTCCTGCCCCAGGTGACACAGGAACAGCTGGAGGTTATCACACAAGAGACGGCAACGCTCTTTGATAATCTCTATAGGAATGCTTCTGCTGGTCCGGAGAATGCCGTCAACAACAGAATCATGATGTACCTGTCTATGCGCTTCAACAGGCGCATCGTGCAGAACGCAATGGCCGTACAGCGCGACATCGAGAAGGAAGTTCGTCTGACAGACAAGCAGAGGGCAAACTACCGGTGGATGATAATTCAACCGTTCTTGTCTATCGACAACTATGCCATGGCCACCATCACAGAGGAACAGGAACAGTGCCTCAATGGCATAGCAGAGAAGCTACCCAAGACATTGTCTTCCCTGGACGGGAAAGACTACGACAAGTCTTCCAAGGAAGAGACGGAAAAACTGACGTCTGTCCTCACAGAATATTTTATCCGAGCATACATCAAACAATCTCTTTGACTATGGAACAGACTGTCATCAATAATTATACCGTCAGCGAGACGGCACAGCAGAACTTCAAGAAGTTCAGCAAGCTGCTGGAGAATTTCTTTCCCCAGAAATTCAACCTCGACGAGACAGAACTGAAACCCAGAAAGGACTGCTCCGAGGTGCAGATAAACCTGCTATCACAGGGCTGGCTGGAAGACCTCGTAGAGGACTTGGTAAAGAATATAAATGTAAATATTCTTTATGCCATCGCACAAGGCTCCGGCAAAGATTATAAAGTCATAGCATACTCCATGCCTTATGAGGATGAGATGTATATCATTCAGATGACATCTAAACAGTACGGCATCATCGAAGAGATGTCCGTGGCGTTCTATGACTCACTGGACACAATGTTCGATGATGTCAAGTACCAGCTGCAGCTGCTACACTTCGCAGACGAAGAAGACACAGAGATACTTGAACAGGAGGATCCGAGAACAACATTTTCACATTTCGGATAACCTCAATGACTATTATTAAATAATGTATCGTATGGTTATACTCAACATTAAAATAATACTGGCTCTGCTGCTGACAGCCGTACCGTTTGCATACGCGTACTATGTACGACCAAGGAAAGATAAACCTGGTGTCTGGCGCAACAGCTTTACCTTCCTGTCAGCACAGTGGCCCTGGCTGAAAAGAATAGCAACGACAATAGGAAAATTCTGCCGTCGCATGTACGACGGCATGAGACGAAGCGACAACTTCAGAAAGTTCTACATCCTCATGGTATTGCTGGCCATACTGGCCTACCAATATATAGATTTCCATACTGCCTCAAACATGCTGGAGGCAGCAAGAGATATGGTAGAAAACTCTGGTGAAAAGACTGCTGAAAAGTGTGCGGAGAAATTCCCTGTTCTGAAAGCTTACATACCTTTCATAACGAGTCGCTACGCCACCATCACCGCTGCAGTGATGGGATTGTCGCTATTCTCATACAGAATATCGAACTGGCTGCTCACAAGGTTACACGGCAGCCGGAAGATTTTCTTCGGCTTCGCACTGACAATACTGGTGACGCTGACACTGTCACCAAGGATATTCATCATCGCAGAAACGATGTTCATCATCCTCATGGCAGCGTTCTTTTATCCTGACAAAAAGCAAGCTGAAAAACCGCTTGGCAGAAAACGGATTCCTCATGAGGAAGAAAGCAAAAACGAACAGAAAATGGCAGCCTAAAACCTGCTTGTTTTCAACACAAAAAACAGCAGGAAAACCAACAATGTTTTCAACAGAAAAAACGACGATAGAATCACATGGATAAACAAAATAATATTTCACGGCTGATGCCGACAGCTTCACCGACTGACCAACAGGTTTGGATCAGCACGGACTTCGCCCTATGGAACTTCCTGTTCCAGGGATATGCGAACCAAGGCCCGCATCGCTATACCAAGGCTGAAGCCTTCTTCGACCTGATTAACCGTGAGCGCCTGGCAGCTCTCACGAAAGATGACGAATTTCTCAACTCCAGCATTCAAACGCTGGCGAAGGTCTGGTCATGGGACAGATCTTCTGTAAGGAAATTCCTCGACACGCTATGTGCCATAGGTGCCGCATCCATCAAGACGGATGGCTACAAAAATACCGTTCGGCTCAATAATGTTTCTGGTCTTACCCCACAAGAGGGTGGCGACCCACAACACGCTCACCCCGAAAATGCGCCTCTAATCGAGTCTCACCTTCAAGGTGACGTATCTGTAGGCCATCGGCCTCCATAAACGGCCTGGGCCGTCCTAAAGACCTCTACGGAGGTTTTTCAAACACTCCCGACGGCGCTTGCGCGACCGGATTGTTTCACAATCACCAAGCCTAATACGCAGTTTGGTGTCCCAAACAGCCCAAAACCCCTTTCCTGACGGGGAGCAAGCTCGGGTTTTGGTTAGGCTCAGGGTACCACCCCGAGACCCCAATAACGTTGCACGTAATGAAGTAAATCAAAAACATGGCAAAGCAAGTTTTCGACCTACGCCCAGGCTACGGAATGTCTTCCGGACAGAGCAGAGAGCACCTACGGAACTACTCTGTAATGGACCCCGACGTGAAGAAATTCGGGTACTATGACCCGACACGGGTGGACCTGAATTTCGAAGTGGGAAGGGGTGGGGTCATCATGCCCGTCAACAAAAACTACTCCATCGTACAACGCTTTAACGATAATCTTCGCAACCGTGGCATCGAGGATCCTAACAAAAAGAAAAAGAAAGAGGGTAAGGCTCCTAACAGAAGAACGATAGCGAACATCATCCTCGGCGGGTCAAGAGACCAGATGCACCGACTGGCATTCGGTGACCAGAAAGTGAATACCGCACGAGGGGCTGACAACAGGCATATCCAACGCAAAGAGGATATCGAGAAATGGGCGAAGGATATGTATGACTTTGTCAGCAGACAATTCGGCGAAGAAAACATCATAGCTTTCGTTGTACATCTCGACGAGAAAAACCCACATGTTCACTGTACTGTGGTACCCGTCAACGAGAAAGGAAAGATATCCTTCAATGACGTATGTGGCAGCAATATCGAGAATGCAAGAAAAAAATATAAACAGTTTCATGACGCTGCTGCAGAGGTGAACAAGCGGTGGGGACTGGAACGTGGCGATAACGTCAACATCACAGGAGCCAAGCACAGAACATCGGAAGAGTACTGGCAATGGCTGAAGAAAACCTGTGAGGATCTGGAACAGCGAGTCGGTGGACGCATGGAGGAAATGCGCCTTCTCGAAAGGGAAATGCAGCGCACCGACATCAAGACGAAAGGTCTGGCGAAAATGGTGGAGAATCTGAATAAGAACAAAACGGATATTCTCCAAGAAATCGAAGACCTGAAAAAACAGGCTGACGACGGCAAGATAACCAAAGAGCAGCTGGATAAGGAAATAGACAGCCGACAGTCGAAACTGGACGAGATAGAAAGTAAGCTGCAAGATAAAACGGAGAAACTTCATGCGGCTGAACAGCAGCTTGCAGAGATTACCAGAAGACAGCTGGAGGCTGAGCGTGAATACCACGCCCTGCAGCGAGCCATCAACAAAGATCTTCCGACACTCCAAGAGAAAACGCTGCGTGATATGAGTGCAACGGGATGGGACATCGCTGCAGAGGAAACGAAACAACGGTACGAGCGTATCAGTGACTATGCTGAGTCGCTGCCACCGTCAGAACGAAGGGTATTCGATAACATGTATCATACCATCTTCGACGACTCCATCGTAGAGGATCTTGCACGGGCTGGCAACGAGATAGCAGCAGTGGCCACAGCACTGTCCCTGGGATATATCAAAGAAGCTGCCACCTTCGCAGAGTCGCATGGAGGAGGTGGTGGCAGTCCCGGCGGTGGATGGGGACGTGACCCTGATGATGATGACGAAATGTGGAGAAGAAAATGCTTCCATATGGCCAGATCGATGATGAGACCGCCAGGACGTAAGCTGAAGAGATAATAATGTAAAATAAATTTTAATGGATTTTTATTATGGCAAACATTACAGTTGACAAAATGAAAGGCAGCGAATATCACAGAATAGTAGCTGCTGTATTGGAAGTGATGGAAAAGGCTCTGACCGAACCTCAAAAGGATGCCAGCATCCAAGAGAGTGGGGAGCCTGACAACTGGAAGATGACCTTTCAGAAAACGAACACAAGCCTGGAGGAACTGAACGCCATCAAGAATGAGCTTGGCCAGAACTTCAAGGTGACTCTCTCACCGCGTGACAAGTCTTCGCTGACAATCTGCATCATGGCACCGAGTGATGACTTCATAGCACTGCTTCAGAAGAAACCGGCACCAGCTACCTACCACAGAACAATGTTCGACAACACCAATGGTGGCGGTGACGCAAATGGTGATAAGAACTAAACCTTTCTGGTATGGAGATTATCAAGGAAACCCTATGGAACAGAATATTTCATCGGGAAGAAATCAAGAAACAGCGTGAAGAGAAGCACCGGCAGCAACACATCATCGATGTGGCCGGTGACTTCATCAGATCGCTGGAGGAGAGCAAGGATTTAACAACCATCCTTCGCATCCATAAGGATATCTGGGGATCGGGTCTAAGAAATCGGAATATAGGTCCAAACCCCTATGGTATGTTCCGCACAAATAACATCGCCGAGATGAAAGCGGAAGAGGTGATGCTTGGTAATTTTTTCGGACTGTTCACTTACTCTATTGCCGTATGGGAGAAAAACGACAGCGCCAAACAACCGTTTGGAGCAAACACCTACGGCATAGACCCTGAAAAATCTGTCTATGATGTCATCGTCGGACAGTACCGTAACCACATGATAAATAATGTCAAGGCAATACGGGATGAAGCCGAGAAGTTCATCAAGGAATATAACGAGAAGTGTTGAATTTAACATCTGTAAAAATGATTAAAAATTTTGAGAGACAGACGTGTAAGCTCAGCGACTATGAGCAAAAGATACTCCTTCCTGCTGTGCTGGAGATTCTTCAGTCGTGTATAGGAAAGAGCAAAGCTGTGACGAACAAAAAGATGATACGTCATCATCTGACGAAGTATGCCGCCAATCCTGTACGACTAAGGAAGGTGTTACATTACATCCGCACGGAAGGACTAATAATGGGACTGATGGCAACATCAAAAGGGTACTACATAGCCGAAGCCAGAAAAGAGCTGGAGGACTACCTCGACAGCTTGGACGGCAGAATAGCTGCACAGCTGTCTCTCAGAAATAACATCAACGAACAGATGGAGAAAATGTTTCCTAAAAGCATCTGACTATGATTAAAAACTTAGCTAAATCAACAGTGGCATCAGTGGTGTATCTAGCAGTGGCTCTGGTCATGTACGGAGCTATGAAGAGTACAAGGCCATCACAGAACCAACATGCCAATGCCGTGACTGGTGTCGTAGAAAAGGTTATCGATGATATCTTTGAAAACAGGATAGAATTTCCTGCAGAAAGCAAGGAACTGGCTAACAAGCTGTCAACGGATGTCATCCCTAATGCCGTGGAAAAACTACGGCACGGCAAGATAGACCTGACAGACTACTGGATATTCAACATCGGTAGCGTGACTGACGAAGAGGGTAACGAGGATGCTGTATCTCTTGGTATCCTTGGCAAGGTCTTCGTATTCGACGAAGATAAAATTCGTGAGGACATAGAAAACTCTGTCAACGAGAATATGAAGGAGTTTATGGAGAATAAAGGTACTGAAGAGAATGAAGAGAATGAAGAGGATTCCCTTTGACGTTAAATATCGCCCTGAAATCGAGTCCGGCGAGATAAAGGTGGTAAACGGCAAAGGAAAGCCTGTCACCATCCTTAAATGGGACATGCAAGGCAATTATCCCATTCTTGGTGTTGTCATGACAGACCAGACAAACTACGAAGGTGATGAATCCTGGGAAGAGGAACGACCCTTCGCTTATAACAGCGAAGGGCATGCCAGTGCTTCTGCTCCTGCAGACAAAAAGGAATTGTACCTTCTCATAGAAGGGCCTGACATGTCTGCCCTCGACAAAGAACTGGCAGATATGCTTGACTATGCGAAGAACCATGCTAAGCTGGAAACAGACATTGTCGGTATCTTCCGTGACAGGATCTTCGAGTGTGTAAGGAATGAAATTACAAACCAAACATAACAGAAGATGAATTAATTCCGACAGAAAATAATTGAATAATTATGAAAGCAAGAATCAGACATACATCAAAAATCGTTGACGTAGTTCCAGCAGACAACGGATGGGACTATAAAGAAAATAAAAAGGGAGTAGCTTATGAATGTTTCATGGCGAAAGACTTGGATTTTGAAAACATTCAGGAAGAACGCCCAACCGTTATCGCTATCGGAACACGGGAACTGAAGGATATCACCGATGAAGAGCTGAGAACAATCATCGAGATATCTAACTGCTATGGTGCAAAGGAATACTGGAGTGAGATAAAAATCACAAGAATCGACAGGAATAGATATCGTAATGAAATCGTTATCGACTTTGAACAAAAGTCATTGTCAGGGAAATATGGCGTGGCCAAGAGGCGCTTTTTCTTCGACTATGCTCACCTTAGATACTTTGTTTCTATGGAAGAGCCGTTTAACCGGCTGTCAAAGAATTATTCCATCTGTGAGAGTACGCAGATGCTCCTTTGGTTAATAGCACAGGACTTCAACATCCTTGAATGTCTAAACTATGCGAAGATAGAGCCTACTGGCGGGATGTCGTCAACATCCATAGGTATTATTGCCGGTATAGGCGACTGTATCAGCTTCGACCTTGCTCAGGCAAAGTTCTTTAGCTGGGATAACGAACAAGAGGCTCTTGATTATAAGAACAGTGATAAGTCTGGTTATACAAGGTTGTATAGTCTGGTAGAAATTATTGATAAAACATAAATATTAAAGAGTTGGAAGATCTTTACAACAAAATTCCAAAGGACTGTAAAGCATATCACAAAGTTATGTTGGAATATAAAAGACTGAAAGGTATTCCTGTAAATCAAGGTGCTAATTTATAAAACGATGGAAGCAATTATTTGTATCAGCTTTATGATGTTACTTAGCTCGGTGGCGTGTTTCTGCTTTATACAAGGTGTGTTCAGAAACATGAAAAAAGAAAAGAAGATCCTTCGTGCTTCATGGCGAGAGAGGTTGTATTTCCTGCTCCATGGCAGAATACCGAACTATGCCATGAGGGCTAATAATGACATTTCTTTAGCCTGGCTAAATATACTGAATGATCCGAAGAGCGAGATTAAGTATTTCAGAGAAATGCCAGACGATGAGAAGAAGGTCATAAGACGCTTCTTATGTACTAACAGGATTTCCAACCGGAAGGAACAGGTGGAAGCCTTTGAGAGTCATTTTGAACGGAAATACGCTGGTGATTGGAACTATCACGGCGGCCTTGATCAATGCCCTCCTGACTATTTATAGAATGGATGTTCAAAAATGTCAGGAATAGGGTGAACATAGAGGACTGCGCCCGGAACTGCGACAACCAGGCATTGCACAAGTGTATAAAAACGACGAAATATTGAAGTAGGACTTAAATATACAAGATTATGGCAAACAGAAGATTCAAGGTCAAGGTGACCGTAGAAGCGGATTTTGAGATTGTCGTTGATGATGAAATCTTCAATGAGAAACTGGCCGACGGTATTTCCGACGGTTTCCACACAATCGACTACGATGAAGACAAACCAGCTATACAGGCTCTTGTAGAGGACGTGGCAGAGTTGTATCTGCGTACCGATGGGGACGGTGATAAAATGGAACCATACGGAGCAATCGCTGAAGAAGGTAATAAGTATCAGGAAGAAATGTCGCGTAAGGAGAAATCACCGTACTGCGGTGGTATTACCATCAAACGCATCGGTGAGGATTATGTTGAAGTTGAATCTGAAGAAATGAAGAGTTAAATGATAACAACAGGTACGAGACATCTGAAAGATATTACCGATGCCGAACTGACAACACTGGTTGAGTTGTCGGGAGAATGGGGAGTGAAGAAATTCTGGGGTGACATCAAAATCACAGAAATTGATCGCCTGATGTTCGACAATACTATTTGTATTGACTACGAGCAGGATCGTATCAGGGATGGCGAGAAAGCAACATCTACAATGTTTTTCAATTATAACGAACTATCCTATCATGTTGCCCATCACTATCCCTATGAGCGTATGGGTGATTGTCATTCCGTCTGTGAGAGAACACAGATGTTTCTCTGGCTTTTGGAACAGGATTTCAACGTTCTTGAAATGCTAACACACGCGCCTGTTGATCCAAAGGGTAGTATGTCACATTTTACCTGTGGATATGTTGTTGGTGATAGACATACGGACTGGTTCGATTTTGAACACGCTAAATACTTTGGCGTTGATAATAAGAATGAGGCAAAGGAATATCTTGAAAAGGAAAAGTCCGAAGGCCGTCGGCATCGTCTGTACAGACTGATCGACGAAAGATTGAAGAATGAAGAGGATATTTCTTCAAAGATGAAAGTCATCACTCTTTGCGGAAGCACTCGATTCAAGGAGCAGTTCTTAGAGCAGCAGAAGCGGTTGACCCTTGAAGGGAATGTCGTTATCAGCGTGGGACTATTCGGTCACTCTGGCGACGAAGAGGTATGGAAACCTGGAACAAAAGAAATGCTGGATAAGATGCACCTGCAGAAGATAGACATGGCCGACGAGATATTTGTTATCAATGTCGGTGGGTATATCGGCGAGAGTACTAAGCGTGAGATTGCCCATGCAAAGCAGACGGGCAAACCTGTACGATATTTGGAAAGTATATAACGATTATATAACCATTAAGGAGGATAAGATATGACAGATCAGATGAAGCAGGCCCGTGACGAGAAGGCCAGGACTTACGCTTACAACAATGCCATATACATCGATAAGGCGATGTTGAATAAGGAGGGATATCAGTACCTCGAAGAGAAGCCTGCAAAGGACTTCAAAGAGGGAACCGACTGGTACCGTAACAATGTGTGGCATCCGGCCAGTCAAAAACCAGCTGGTGTTGATGATGCAGGCCGTGATATTCTCATTGTAACAATGGGACCGGAATATTATGGCAACAAACTACAAACGTGGCACATAGTTTCGTATATGACATGGGAGTGGGTTAAAGCCCAAGCAGGTGAGTTTGAAAAATGGGCTTATTTGGAAGATTTGTTGCCAGACAATATATAACAAATATATAATTAGTATATATGAGACTCTACGGAAGTATATGCCCCATCTACAATCGCGAGGTCAATGATGACTGCCGTCGATGCGGTCGTTTCTATTCCGGCAACGCCACAGGAATAGAATGCGACAGTCACCCAATGGATATTCCGAACATCCTTAAAGAGATTGGAAAGGAGGCTGGAGTATGACGAAGAGTGAATTTAAAGACCGTAAGATTGACCTGGTTGATCGTATAGCGGAGGATGTAGGGATGTGTCAAGCCGTTCAGACCGATAAAAACGCCATCACTATCCTCTGCGACATGCTCTACTATACCAACCTGCATACAAAGTGGCACAAGGATACCATTGAGGCCATCAAGGGTGTGTGCCCAGAATATTTCAATGGAAAAGAACCTAAATAAAGGAGGATTGTGCATGACTATACTGGAACTGAAGAAATTGATGATTGATGACTTCGTATTTTCACGGAAACACAATCAGATAGTTCGGGTCTGGGCGGTACATCCCGGCTATATTCAGTGTTATGTCAACGGCATCCTGACAGAAGTCGGTAACGACGATGTAGAACCCATCAGGCTTACAGACGAGTTTCTGAAGAAACTTGGATTCAAGCCTCGCAGGGATATTGGCTGGGAGGATAGAGACTTGTTCTACTGGGAAGGTGATAGGGTTTATGTCAGACTTATTCCTACCAGTTATAAGGTCAGCAGTTGGTATGACTTGAAAATCGAGTCAATAGATGATGATAGCCTTCGCCGTGGTGACCTCCGACGAACTATAACCAGATATATTCATGAACTGCAGCAGGCTTTTCGGCTTAACAGTATAGACGAAGAATTACAGTTGATATGAAGATAGGATATGCCCGTGTGAATACCACATCCCAGAACCTCGATATGCAGGTGTCAGCCCTTACCGATGCCGAAAGTGAGAAGATATATGCAGAGAAGGCTCAGCGGTGTAGGGGAGAGGACCAGGCGCGAAATCGCCTATGCTGAAGGAGGTATGTCCCCACTTTGACTATGATGCACTGGAGCAGGATTGTGAGAAAGTTTGCGGTATAAAAAGGTAGCAATATTAATAAGGGAAAATCTAATGTTTTGACAGCTTTTTTCCTCTTGAATTAACCTTTTTGTAATAGATTTAGTCTTAAAATAGTTAATTCAAGACTTTTAAGCGCAAATTTTTGACGTTCCATATATAATATGGTAACTTCGCAAGAAAATTTCCAATATAACACAAATAGTAAAATGAAAAAGATTGCACTTATCACGGCTTTATGCCTGACCATTGGCGAGGCAATGGCAACACCTGTGCCTGTTCCCTATAATGATGACGAGCAGGGTAACGGTTATACCGAAGAAGAAATTATTCCCGTGACAACAACGTATCTCGACAACGTGTTTTCTGGCGGTGGATGGGATTCCAACTGGTTCGTCACCCTACAAGGTGGCGTATCAACATTCCTTGGAAAACCATCTGGCCATGGTGACTTCTTCGACCGACAGAAACCGATGCTGAATATAGCAGCGGGAAAATGGATCACACCAACAGTCGGTGGTAGATTGTCATTCCAAGGATTCCAACTCTTTGACTCGTTTCGCGAGTCAAGAACTTATCAGAACATTCATGTTGACGTGATGTATAACCTCTCGAATGCACTTCGTCGAGACTATGGCATCCCATACAAATGGGACCTGATACCATACGTCGGACTGGGTATGATACGAAATAAAGATATGGGACAAATTCCATTCGCTATTAGCTTCGGTATTAGTGGACGCTACCGTCTGACAGACCGTCTGCATCTGACGGGTGAGATAGGAAATACGATTACTTCCGAACGTTTTGACGGTAACGGCAATAGCAACAAGTTCGCCGATAACCTCCTGCAGGCGAATATCGGACTGACATTTACCATCGGTAAGGTAGGTTGGCAGCGTGTAGTGGATCCACAGCCGTATATGCTCCAGAACGATTTACTCTCAGAGAGACTTCGTAATGCTAACGACTATATCCATCAGCTGAAGGTAAAGAGAACAAGGGATGCTGCTGCGCTGGCTGAAATGAGAAAGATATTGGAGATTGAAGGCCTTCTGGATAAGTACACCATTGCAGCCATCGGTGATGACGGTGAAGTGAAGAAATATCCGAAGAACAACTATTCTGGTCTTAACTCACTCAGAGCACGTCTTCGTGGTAAAAATTGGTCACCTGAGACGCATATGCGTGAGTACGAGCCTACGGCATGGAATCCTAATGATACCACACAGCTGGATCCACGAGAATACTTCAAGCTGATGAAGGATGGAAAGATATTCGTTGGTTCACCAATATTCTTCTTCTTTAAGATTAACACAGCGACATTGGCTGAGAAGGCTCAGGCTATCAACATCCGTGAGATCGCAAGCGTCATCAAGAAATATGGACTTAGCGCAAGGGTAGTAGGTGCAGCCGACTCCCAGACGGGATCAGCATACACCAACGAGAAGTTGAGTGCCAAGCGAGCAGAATATATTGCAAAACTGTTACGCGACAACGGCGTTCCAGAGGGAAGGGTGGAAACACAGTTCCGAGGTGGTATCAACTCCTACGTTCCCATGGAGGGTAATCGTAATACCTGTGTTCTGCTGTACTTTAAAGAGAAATAGCAAATATAATATATAATATATAATATGCTATGGCATACGCATTAGTAAAGATAAAAGAGGTGATGTCCGAAATGGAGGTACCAGACCTTTGTATAACAGTTACTAAGGCAAAAGGACAGCGGCCTGTGTTGATGTCATACATTCCTTCTTATGATGAGAATGGAGAAGAGGATATACTGTCATGTACCACAACAAACCTCACCAATAAGGAGTATAAGAGATGGAAAAAAGCTAATGACCTTGAACGTCTGCAAATAGCAGTCAAGGTACTGGAAAATATGATAGAACTGGATGAAATGCACAGAGGATTATAAAACCCTCTGTGCTAAACGTAAAATATAAAACATCAAATTATGTCAATACGTAAATATACCAATCCAAGGGATATAGACCTGTCACCTGGTCTGATGAACGTTCTGCACCGTAACGGTATGCAGGCTCATATTGCCATGAATGCAGACGGACAGTGTAAACTGATAGTACTGGGACATGACTCACCGGTACTGGAGTATAAATTGACAGATAAACAAGTAGATAACCTCATGAATTGGGGGTCTAACTATGCTAACAAAACAGCATATAACACCTTTACGTCTATCGTTAAGGATGACTTCTATATGCCTGACAACTTCGTGTCGGCAAGGAATGCCAATGGACGTGTTGCAATGGGTCTGCACGGCTACAGAATAGGCCGTGGAGAATATGGCAGAACGGGGATTCCTTTCTATAGACCATTCTCCCTTGGTGGACGTGGGTGGCTTGGCGATTTTCTGGGCTGGTCACCACGGTACCAAGACGGGTACCATCTTCGCCGTATCGGTGGAAAGGTATTCTCGCCTTATTCGCCCATCGTACCTGAGAGACCTGATGGCAGAATGAAACCAGGTGAGCTACGCTCTGGTGGTTATGGCTTCTACTATAAAGGTCAGCAGAAAGAAACAAAACAGGATGTGCTCGACAATCTGACTATCAGTAAGAAGATACAGCCACTGCAGGCAGCACCAAGACCAACAGGAAAGGCTATCCCTCTTTCTCAGGCTATCACCTCTGACGTGTATTTCTCTAATGTGAAATTCCAAGAGGTGCTGGCATCACATGGTATTCTGATACAGGATGCCGATAAAAACCACGAGAAGAGGGTGGTGATTCAAGCGGGCCCGACAAAGGTTGATACCGGCTATACGCTGACCGATGAACAGTATGCACAGCTGACCGCTCCTAACGCCAAAGGAAAATGGCAGGATAACGTGGATGCACGACTCGCCATTATCAACAGCGTTATTGGTAAGGACTTCAACGGCCCGATAACACGGGAGATGCTGGAAACTAAGGATCTTGTTTCCATCGACTTCAAACCAGAGGTGAAAGCTGAGCTGGAGGCTCCTTTCATTGAAAGAGAGAGAATGATCGCTGAGCAAAGAATGTTGCAGGAGGCTCGTATGCAGGAGCGTCAGGCTATGCTACAGGAAGGAGCACGTATCGCACAAGACCCTAATGCCATCAACGGTAGGGATATTCTGCGGCTAATGCCAGGAAAGGGCTTCTATAATAGCGAGGATGGGGGCCGTGCTATGGTAGTTGGTGAAATCCGTGTTGATAAGACAGCTGGGGAACATTATGTCATGTCGGCTGTCATCAACGGAGAAAAGGTGACACATGGCATCACAGAAAAGGAATATAACAAGTTCCTGGCACTGGATGACGCACACCGCCTAAAACTCTTTGATAAGAAATTCGATGAACTGACCATCCAAAAAGGGGATGGACGAGGTGGTGATGATATGTATGTGCAACAAGGCTACTCCAGACAGCAGAACATCGCTACTGGAGAGTTCCGGACGAAAGGTGTAGATAATCTGGAAATCATAGACTTTGCCAAAGCCGCCACTCTTGGCAACTTTCTTGCTACAGGGTCACAGCATTTGGTAGCTGGTGAGGTTCTTAAGGTAAGCAACATTGAAACCTATAGCGTAAATGATCTTTTGAGTAAGCTCACACCTGACGAGCTGAAATGTATAGATAAGGAAAAACTTGCAGATCTGCAAGGAAAGTTTGTAATGACCGCAAGGGTAAACGGACAGTTGGTCACGAAAGAACTGTCTGCTGAGCAGTATGACAGTTTCCAAACACTTTCCAAAGCTGACCAGCTAAAATTCTTCAATGAGGTATTTAATGTCAAGGAAGGATCTTCACAGCGAGTTGCTGATGAAAGAATATATATCACGGCTGAACAGCGTGCCATAGAGAATGCACGTTCCAACAGTGTTGACGGTTCCACACTACAGGCTCTTAACGAGAAGAAAGGATTCTACCGTGAAGGACGACATGGCCGTGAGGTCGAGGTGGGTGCCATTACCGTAGAGCGTGACCCTCAACAAGAAGGAAAGTACAAGATGACAGCTGTCATCAACGGACAGTCTATCACACATGACATCACACAGAAAGACTATGATAAGTTCATGGCAGTGGATGATATGCAGCGCATGAAGCTGTTCTCGAAGATATTCAATGAGGTGGATATGAAGACACGACCTGGTCAGGGCGTGAATATCGGGGCAGCTATTCTGGCAGCTGTGGTGACGGCTGGAAACGTGGCCTTAGATATCTCCTTGATGGGACACCGTCCAAGACCGGAGTTCTACGAGTCGCACTATAGCAAACCTGGTGTAGTACATCCTGCAGAGGTAGCAGCAGCCGCCTTTGAGGTGGAAAACCAGATAGCTGCCAACGAGATATCAGAGGGCCGACATAGAGGCTTATAAGTTCAACCCTATAACAATATTTACTATGGCTAAGAAATCATCTAACGAGAAAGAAAAGGAGCTGAAACAGTATTTGTATGCCACTGGCTTTACTATGCCAATACCTACCGTCAAGGATGTTGCAGAAAAAAGACGGGAGGTTAGCAACTTGCAGAAAGAACTGGACCGACAAACGATGTTGGCAGAGGTAGGACGTGATGATCCTAAACGTTCAGAACAGCTGGTGAAAGACCTTGAAAAGTCTGGTGTTGAGCTGGCAGGAATGGAGAATACTTATTTCTCACAAGGTATTAAACCTATTGATAAAGATGATGATCCTGAAATTAAACAGATGACACGTCTGGAGAACCAGATGAAACGCTTGGAACTGGAGAATGAAATCCAGTTATACAACATTTCACAGGGTTATAGTAAAGACTACAGCCAGTATGATGAGAATGTTTCAAAGATAAGGGATTTGAAGCGAGAATTTCACGCTATAGAAGCACAGTACTATTGCTCTCAGGGAATGGCGCAAAACGAAAGGGAAGTCCTCACTCCAGAACAGCTGAAGCAGCGTGAAGGAAAAATCGATATCAAACCCTTACAGGACAAACAGTATATGATGACTGTTGTGGTCGGTGGGCAGGCATATAGCGGTAAGATGGACGAGCGACAGCATGATAAACTGATGGCTCTGAATGATACCCAAAAGCTGAACTATATCGCTACGCTGATACCTGCTGCAAGAATCAAGGAACAGAATCCCGAGACAAAGGCCTCGTTGCTTACCAGCGCAAAAGACGCACTGTATAATCTCCCAAAGCCGGAGATATACGCATCAGTACCACAAGAGAAACAAGAACAGCAGAAAACACAAGCGAACACTTTGGCTGCTGCTAACTTTGAGGATCTGTCACAACAACAGAGTAACGAACGCTCACAGAGTATAGGCATGGGACGATAATAATATTATGATGAATAACGGTTCTCCCTTCCCACTGGTGGCTATCAAGCCACATTGGATGCAGTTCTGCATCGGACAGCTACACTGGATGCTGCTATGTGCTGCATTGTTCATCGCATACCTCATGACCAGCTTTATGTTTCATGAGGTGATGGCATACCTGGCAGTAGGCATCTTCATCTATCTGTTGCTGGAAATGTTATCCATGGCCAGAATAGAATATGTGGTGACGGGAGAACAGATTATCTATCTGCATGGACTGATATGCCATCAAACTGACTATATGGAATTATACCGTGTCATCGACTATCAGCAACATCGCTCGCTGATGCAGCAGATAACGGGACTGAAAACCATTACTATCATGTCCGGAGACAGAAACCTTCCGAACCTTGATATCATCGGGGTAAGAGAAGATGAGGATGTTGTCCAGGAAATACGTAGGCGTGTGGAATATAACAAGAAACTTAAGAGCATCTATGAAATTACAAATCGTTTATAAAGCCATCCTGGCATTTTTCTTATGCACTAACGCTGTTCCTCTTTTGGCTCAGTCAGCTGTTGAGGTAAACTTATCTCAGCATATTGCCATAGAGTCTGGTAACCAGATGCTAAACGGCAGTATCGACCAGCAAAAGAAGGACATGAAGAAGACAGCACTCTTGCAGGGTGCTATGGGTGCTGAGATGGAACAGATGAGGGTATGGGAAGGAAAATACAACTCATACCTTAAAACAGCAACTGGCTACGCAGAGGCTCTGAAAGCTGGTGCCACACTATATGCTGAAGGTGTGATAGTCCTACGGAACCTCTATGACATTACTAAAGCTTGTAAAGCCAATCCTGAAGGCATTGTAGCTTCTATGTCGATGAATAACCTCTATATGGAGGCTTTCAGTGAAATGACAAAGACATATAATTTCCTGAAGAAAACAATCGCCAAGGGTGGGGAGCTGAACATGTTAACAGGTAAAGAAAGAACAGAACTCCTTTGGGCGCTTAATGATAATATGTATGCTCTAAACCAGAAACTTCATCAGGTGGCTCTTTCCATCGCATTCTATAACCTAAAGGATGTGTGGAACAGGGCAACGGCTGGCATGGTGGATAAATCCCATGGACAGATAGCAGAAGAAGCTTTAGACCGATGGAAAAGGGCACAGACGGTTTATGCAACATTTGGAGATTAAAGCATATGAGGAAAATAGTATGTATAATATTGCTTGCCATGACAGTTCTTCCGGCAAGGGTATATGCAGGAATAGATCCTGTAAGGGCAGCTCTGTGGGAGAAATATTCCTTTGATTCCAAGGAGGCCATGAACGCCCAGCGTGAAATGCAGGTGTTGATGGCTACAGGACATATCTTTATCAATACCGAGGAAGATGAAATCACAAACTTCCAAAGGCAGTTTAATAACTACCTCTCTTCGTTTAACAACGTTATTGAGGTCGCTGCAGAGGTATATGGCCTCTATTATGAAATATCAAAGCTATCCTCGAACATCAAACAACTGAATGACATCGTAAGTAAAAGTCCTGGTAATGTCCTTGCAACAGCTTTCTCAACGAAAAGAAACAAGGTCTATATCAATATCGTTAAGACGGGTATAGACCTGGCCATGGATATCAGAAAGCTTTGCTTCGAGGATGACGTGAAGATGACGGAAAAAGAAAGGATCCTGATGCTACAGAGCATAAGACCCAAAATCAAGGTCATCAACAACCAGCTTCGCGCTCTTTCCCTGACAATCAAATATACTTCCTTTATGGATGTCTGGAGAGAGATAAGGGGACGTGTAGATAGCTACACACCAAGGACTCGCAAGGAGATAGCAGAAAGCTGTATGAAAAACTGGCGAGACAATGGGCGTCTCGGACATTAACAAAGATATTTTCGTATTTCCGTATATATTTATTTTCGAATATGCAACAATCAGAAAAAGACTTCAAGAGTAAGATGACAAAGTTGTTTGACAGCGTCATCGGTGGTCGCTACATCGGCTTCGCCATGAAAGCGGAGGGTATCGCGGTACTGACAACAAATACCCTGTATGCTGAAGATATAGAAAACCTTATCAATAAGCTGAACGCTAACATGTGTGGCAATCCTCCTTATAAAGAGCAGGATGCCCATAAGTGGAAAGTAACACCAACACATTACAAGAAAGAAACCTATATCATAGAGAAAGTACCGCTGACAAGGAAACGGTATGTCGAGGAACGGACTCCTCTGATGGAAGTGAGACTGTTTAACGCATAAAAGAAAAGTACTATGGAAGAGTCGAAGAATCTACAAGGCTTATATACTGCCTTTCGTATTGCTATATATGTCTCACTGGTAGCAGAGGTCTTTGAATATGCCATACCTCCCGGGCTACTGGAACCTTTGGGTTCGTGGCTAATGGATATTCAGGAACGTATGGGACGCTGGTTTATCTATCAGCAGGGTCATCTACCATATAGTAAGATAGCAACGATACTGTTGGTGGCTATCACCTGCATCGGTACCAAGAACAAGAAGCAGCTGGAGTTTAACGCAAGGAAAATGGTGTTCTGGCCATTATTCGCAGGCTTGATACTTCTCATTTTCGCTATCTGGATGTATAACACCAGACTGTTGTCCGTTCATCTGAGCGTATTCAAGCTGAACATCTGGCTATACATCATCACATCAGTCATCGGTACAGTAGCTATACATGTGGCCCTGGACAACGTTTCAAAATATCTGAAAGACGGTATGCTGAAAGACCGCTTCAACTTTGAAAACGAGTCGTTTGAACAGAACGAGGAATTTAAGTCAACACCCTATAGCGTAAATATCCCTATGAGATATTACTATAAAGGGAAATTCCGTCATGGATGGATCAATATCAACAATCCTTTCCGTGGTACCTTCGTGGTAGGTACTCCTGGTTCTGGTAAGACGTTCTCGGTCATAGAGCCGTTCATCCGTCAGCACTCAGCAAAGGGCTTTTCAATGGTGGTATATGACTATAAGTTCCCGACACTGGCCACAAAACTGTATTATCACTACCGTATCAATAAAGCCAAGGGAAAAACACCTAAGGGATGCCAGTTCAACATTATCAACTTCGTAGATGTGGAATACTCCCGACGGGTGAACCCTATACAACATAAATATATCGATTCTCTGGCAGCGGCACAGGAAACGGCTGAAACACTGGTAGAATCCCTGCAGAAAGGAAAGAAGGAGGGTGGTGGTGGCTCTGACCAGTTCTTCCAGACCTCTGCCGTGAACTTCCTTGCAGCATGTATCTTCTACTTCGTGAACTATAAGCGCCTGCCTTACGACATCAATGGAAATGAATTAAGGCCGGAATACATAGAAGATCCTGAGACACACCATAGAAAACTGTCTGGGCGTGTGTTCGATGATATGGGCAATCCTGTAGAACCAGCATACTGGCTTGGTAAATACTCGGACATGCCACATGTACTATCATTCCTGAACCATGACTATAAGGAGATTTTCGAGGTGTTGTCCACCGACCCGGAAGTGTACCCGCTACTTGGTCCGTTCAAGACGGCTTTTGAGAATAACGCCATGGAACAGTTGGAAGGTATGATTGGTACGCTCCGTGTACAAATCTCACGTCTGGCAACGAAGGAGGCTTATTGGATATTCCATAAGGATGGTGATGACTTCGACCTGAAGGTCTCTGACCCCAAAAAGCCATCATACCTCCTGATTGCCAACGACCCTGAGAAAGAATCTATCATCGGTGCACTGAACGCCATGATCCTGAACCGTCTGGTGACGCGAGTGAACAGTGGTCAGGGAAAGAACATCCCCGTAGATATCTGTGTGGATGAGGTGCCGACATTGTACTTCCATAAGATAGACCGTCTGATAGGTACAGCACGTTCTAACAAGGTGTCGGTCATCCTCGGCTTCCAGGAGCTTCCACAGTTGGAGGCTGACTATGGCAAGGTGGGTATGCAGAAAATTATCACTACCATTGGTAATGTTGTGTCTGGTTCTGCCCGTAACAAAGAGACGCTCGAATGGCTCTCCAACGACATCTTCGGCAAGACAGTGCAGCTCAAAAAGGGTGTCACCATCGACCGTGACCGTACATCCATCAACCTAAACGAAAATATGGACTCAATGGTGCCTGCATCGAAAATATCTGATATGCCGTCAGGATGGATATGCGGACAGGTGGCCAGAGACTTTACACCGACCAAGACAGGACGTGGCGGTGCAATGGATATTCAGAAGTCTGAGGAGTTTAAGACATCCAAGTTCTACTGCAAGACAAACTTCAATATGGATGAAATCAAAGCAGAAGAGGAAGACTATAAGAACTATCCGTTGCCGGTATTTTATAAATTCCCATCAAAGGATGCTCGTGAGCGTATTCTTTATACCAACTATGAACGAGTTAACACGGATGTTATTGAAATGATAGATGCCGTATTCACGGAGTTCCAAATATCTCGCGAGAACAAACAGCAACAGAAGAAAAAGAAATAATAGTATGAGGTATAACAAGAGATATGCCATCATCAAATATGGCTTTAATGAACAACCTGTCAGCCTGACGAAGGAACAGATACCAACATTGGAAGAAATTGCTGACTGTGACTATAAGAATATTCGGGTGCTGGACTTCACTGATGTGGAGCACTCCATGCGGTTCAACCCTATACAACATAAATATATACCCACCATACAGGATGCTCTATATGTGGCAGATAACATCTATTGTTTTCCACCATATTTGGGGAATAGAAGCAGAACAAAAGCTACGAATGATTTCTGGGACGTTTCTGCACGAAACTTCATGGCAATGCTGATACATTTCTTTGTTAACTACAAAAAATTACCGTACACCGCAGACGGTGGGTGTCTGGTTCCAGAATATAAAACAGATTATGTAACTCAACAGACAAAACTAACGGGATATGTGTTCGATGACATGGGATCCCTCGTAGAACCAGCATACTGGCTTGGTAAATACTCGGACATGCCACATATAATAGAATTTTTGAAACATGACGTTCAGGATATATTTGAGGTACTGTCAACATTCCCTGAAATATATTCGTATCTCAGACCATTCAAATGGGCATTTGACTGGAGATCATGCGACATGTTAGTGGGTATCATGGCTTCATTTGAAATTATATTATCGCGCCTCGACAATAAAGAACACTACTGGGTACTACATCGGGATGGCGATGATTTTAAAATAGACAATGAAAACCTCAATTATGTCATCATATCATCAGACAAAAGACACCAGGGACTTGACACTATTACGGCATCACTATTTCCAGAAAGTCCAAAACTTGAATGGATGGACTATGACTGTCTTAATGAAACAATGTCGTATGTCGATGATAAAATATTCTATAAATTTGAACCCATGTCAAGAAAAGATTTTATCTTGCAGAAGAACTATGAACAGGTTCAAAAAGATATTGACGATATGTTTGCCGATATTCTAAGTAATAAAGAAATAAGTAAAAGGAAATGAAAAGAATCAATCTTAACAGACCGGCTATTGTTTTGCCAGCAATTTTATATGTCCCTTTGCTACTCCTGGGATATCTTATTATAGATTTATTCTATACGGGTACAGATATTGCCAGAATAGAACGTCGACAAGACACTCATTGTGTTGACACGGCAATATGTAACCGAATTGACAGGGTCTTGGATGATATGAAATTCAAGGGTAAGAACATTATGACATTCTTTTCTGACTTTGCAAACAAAGGAGCACTTAGAATCGTCGTAGTAACGCCAGAAGAAAAGGATTCTATGAAACTTCCTGATAAGGAAACTGTTCCTCCAGTTGCAAAAAGCAGTGATACAAAAGGTATTGAATTACCTACTGCAGATATTGAAAAGCATAGGCTGGCAGCTCACATCAAAAGTGTTATGGAAAACAGCAAGAGTAAAACGGAAAATGATTTTGTTGTGTATGCTGTTATGCTGACAGTCAGCTATATTATCTATATGGTTGCAGTAATAGGTTACTGTATCGATGAAAGCAGGAGGAAACGTAGAAGCTTTAATAACATTTCTTTGATGAACATCTTCGGAACTGAAGGGATGATTCCTGTTAAAGAATATGTGGAGGATAATGATCTTCATAATGAAATCATCTGCGATGAAGAACAAGGAGTAATGTCACAGGGCGAAATAATAAACGATGAAATTGAAACAGTAACTCCAGTTGAAACTCCAGAATTTCCTGATGAGGAATATGAATCTGAAATGTATCGAACTGTCATGGAGGAAACCCCTATAACTCAAAAACAAGATAGAAAGGTTAAACGCGGACGTGACATCCATGCCCACAAGATATTTGACAATGAGCTGTCATAAAATAAACAATTATATGATTATCTCTCCAAAAGAACTTTTTGGGTAAAAATTTGGTCTTCTCATAAACATTTCGTAATTTTGCAGGGTATTTAAGACTAAATAAATAGCCATTAAGGCTGAAGGTATTACCTTAACGTGAGGGTATGCACACTCACGAAATCGTTTATAATAAGTAATTTTGATATGATAAGAATACTACTGATAACCTTTTTCATTTGCTTTTCCCTGACAGGAAAGGCACAAAGCGTTATAGCGAACCTTAGTAACGTCGCTCCTCCCGGACTGCTTAATCTCGAAATCAAAAGCTTCACGGATAATGACTCCATCTATTATCTGAAGTTCAATACGCGTAGTCAGAAACCTGGGGAGTTCTACTTTATGTTTATCACGCCAGAAATTTCTGACACCATCGTCCAGTGTGCCTTGAATAACTCCTTCAAGTACCGTCAACGGCTGATGTGGATGCAGTCATATATCGACAGCACGGATTGTAAGAATTTAGACCATAGTAAGGTCTGGACGAAATACAAGCCAAAGAAGATATATCAACGGAATGGCTACTCCACCAAGGAGAGCTTTAGCTTCATTCCGGCTTGGCGTGAATATACCAAGCAACACCATTTGAATTGGGATGGCACAAAGAAAAAGGAACCAACCGTCCAGGAATGGATAACATTCCTCAAAGTCTTACGACAGGTTGGTGCCTTGATGCCACAAGGTGAGACACGACCTCTGGTGGATCAAATCAGAAATCTACCTTGATAGCTTATAGCTTGCCGTTTTCTGCAGCAACCTTATCATAAAGGTAAAGCTTGTATTTCTTGATGATTTTCTCACAAGACGCTACATAGCCTTTACCAGAGGCATAGCCACCCTTAATAAGCCCTACCAACCACCGGTGGTAGTCTGTCTGACTATGGGAGCAATACTTCTTATAATGGGTGCTGGTTAGCAACCGTGAGTGATGCTCCATACTCTCTTCGACAGAAGCATAGTTACAGAACTTCTCATTCTTCAACTCATCATTATGGCAGCTATAAGGCTTGCCGTCAGCAAGCCACTTTCTTGTGGCCTTGATACCAAAATAATTATTCCCGTTCAAGGCCAAGTCTGACATGCCCCATTTGGATTCTAAAGCCATCTGGGCTAATGTGACAGATGCAGGAATGCCATAGCGCTGCTGATGGTTCATAGCCATAGCAGCATACTGCGAAATGAAATCGGCACAGCTGACAGGTTCATAGACCTGTGCTTTGCCGCCACCAAGAGCAGCAAGGCATTCACTGCGTACCTTTTTTACGTACAGCAAAAGGGTGTGCGGGTCAACAGTCTTGCCGTCTTTCTTGAACGTCAAATGAAGGTGTGGACCAGTAGAGCGTCCTGTGTTGCCACTTATTGCAATAGGATCGCCTGCGTTGACGGTATCACCTTCGTTGATATATTTTTGAGACAGGTGACAATAGCTGAGTGTGTAAGAGCCTGTACGGACTATAACATAGTTCCCGGAGCGTTTGTCACTTCCAACACGTTCTACAACACCATCAAGCATGGAATATACGTTCTCGTAGTTCGCCTGCAGGTCAAGACCATTATGACGGGCAGACTTCTTAGTGAAAGGATCCTTACGGTAACCGTAAGTAGAACTAATCTTCATTTTCTTCAGAGGAAAACTGACACTCAAATAGCGGGAAATCCAATAATCCCTGTCGGCAATGCTATCCTGAGCAACGACGGGAAGAATCCCTGCGCATAAAACTAATAATAATACTATTTTCTTCATATCCGAACCATTATAATTCACAAAGGTATAACCTCCAGTTTTTTAAGCGAAAAAATACACTTAAAATCTCTTGAATTAACGATTTTTGAAGTGTTTCGGTCTTAAAATAGTTAATTCAAGACTTTAAACCTATAAAATTCAACGGCTTAAATATAATAAGGTATCTTTGCAAAAAGAAACGTAATCTCTTTATTTTAAATTATCAGAATATGATCTTAGAACATTTCAAACAAGATGAAATTCCCTTTGAAAAGCTCGAAAAGTTTGGACTGACAAAGGAAATGATTGAGGATCTTCCCCAAGTGATAACACTACGCATGCTTGCCGCAAGGGCCACGCCGCCATTGCCGATAATGACAGACAACCAGGACGGCAAAAAGACTCAATCGCTGGCACGTATCTCTCTGGTACGTCTGGATGACGGTACTGTAGATGTAGTACTTGCTCCACGATGGATAGCCTGTGACCTCGATAAATTCTCTGACGGTCAACAGAGAAACCTGCTGGCAGGAAAAGTCATTATGACAGACGTAGAAGGAAGAGGTGTATGTTATGGTCAGTATGACGAAAGCATACAACAGGTGATGACTGTTCCTGTTGGGGTTATCAGACAGAATATCGATATCATACAGCGAAGCCGTCCTTATATGTCAAATGCTCAGGCAGAGATTATCGCTAAAGGAAAGGTGCTGGAGCTTCATTCTCCTGACGGACAACTGGCATCCATCGGCATCGACCTTGAAGAGGTCATCGGTCTGCGCTTTGCCAACGGAGAGGCTATCGTCTGGGAACAAGAGAAAAGTGCAGAACGACTGCCCAAATACAACTTCGGCATTTTCGGGTGCTGGCAGGCTGACGAAAACAACTGTCTGTCGTACGTCACAGAAGATGACTATACAGCCGAAATGTGGGATGAACAGCGTAGAGCCGGACAGCAGAACGCCGCCAATGAGAATATGAGGCACATGAACCGTTAAATGATATGACTATGAAGGAATTGAATGGATATTATGGTGAAGAGACGCTTCAAAAGCTGCTCTTCGACGGAGAGATAAACCATCTCTCATATGTCTTCCACCACTCAGAAGAGAAAAAAATGGCTTTCCTGGACTATTGCAATAAGAACGGCCTGCAGGAAGATGATGCTGCCGCACAGCAATTCCTGAAAGCTGAACTTCAGGAGGAGGAAGACAATCATACATCAATGGACTGAAAGGTTTCTTTTTCATATGAATAGGTTATTAGTATTTGGGGAAGGCCCTGTCTGTGAAGATGGGGCCTTTTTAAATATTACCGGTGAAAAACACGTTTATGTTGCTCGGTCTCTGTCTCTTCCTTGGAAGAGTTTTCGTCCTCTCCCTGCTTCTTATCTGGATCGAGGTGCTCAGACTCGGTGACAACGGTGTTGCCCTCATCGTCAATGGAAACCTCTTCATCATCCACCTCACGACCATCAAGCTTCTTATTCTCATCGAGCTTGGCAGCAATCTCTTCAATATGAACGGCAATCATGCCGGAGGCTTGCTTGACATCATTCAGCACTGTCTTGATATACTTGGGTTCCTCGTGGAGGGACTGCAGCCAGCCTTTAAGGTAAGGCAGAGTGTCTTCTTTCAGGTGGGCTTCAATACCATAACGCTGACAGGTGATAGCTTTACCTAACTCGGCAACAAGCTCTTCACGGGAGTATTTGGCATCACCAAAGGTAATGCCTCCCTCCAGACGCTTCAAGCGATCCTGATGACCGGTAGAATGAACCATCTCATGGAGAAGCTGTCCATAGAAAGCTTCACCGTCATCAAACTGACCCTTAACAGGTACGACAATCTCATCCTTGGAAGGACTGTAAAAGGCCCTGTCACCCTGAGTAGGTTTGATAGGACAAACCCAGAGATTGTCAGAAATCATCTTGTCGATAGGCTCGAAAGCAAACATCTTACCTTCATCGGCAAGCTGTTTGGGCGCGTTCTCTTCAACAAGCTTCTGATAAAGCTCCGGACGGGCTTCCTTCAAATTTGTCTGGTCAACATTGAAGACAGGATAAACCTTGTTGTTATGATAGACATTATATTTCTCCTGCTCCTCAGAAGTCAGCTTGACATAATCTGAATAGGGAATACGCTCCTTGGTTTCCTTATGCACGACATTGGTCTGTGACAGGAAGACAGGGAAAGAACTCTCTCCTTTGAGAATATGCACAAAGGGCAGCTTCTCACCTGTCTTGGGATTAACGGCAGGAACACGATTGCCATCCTTATCCTCCGTGAAATTGAGTGAGCCAATACGGGGATGGGTGGCAAAAACTGGAACCTGATAGCCTTTCTCTTCACAGAGGAAAGAAAGCATCAGGGCATTCATACCGTTATATTTCTTGCCATACAAAGCCTTTGGCCAGGCAAGGCCGGTATTAAACCACGGCTTCTGCCAATCGCCCGTAAACTCCTCTAACTTCTTAATCATCATGTCGGCAAACTGGTCGTAAGCCTTATCTTCCTTATCCTTCACAAAGTCGGGCTTGGCATGCCAACGACCACGGGCCTGATCCTCTGAGGACTCAGCGGTACCGTTATTTCTCCATCTACTCATAGCTATTCTTTTTTATCATTTAACAACACCTTTTCTCCAGATGGCTCAGAACATGAAACACTGTCACAAGGGGCAACAGAAACTGCTACACCTGAACTGTCTGGACAACAGGAACTACCAACACACGAACCGCACTTGCTGTAAGCAACGGTAAACAGACAAACGGCTGAACAGCACATCAGTACCATAAACAGCCAGCAGCACCACATAGAACAACAGTGGCGACTGCCATCTTTGGAATAAAACTTCTTACACATAACTCAATATATTGATTAAAAACTATCTTCCAATTTGGAACTGATGCTGTTCACTACGGGACATCGCATCATTATTCTGGTCAAAAAAAACACATGCCTTATCAGACAGATTGGGAATACCATGGCCAGAAGGAATAGAAGGAGTACGTTCTTTTATCGCTTCTATCTGGTCACGGATAGACTGGTTGCAAAACTCCCTGAAGTCACGACGATGTTCGCGGATATATTTATCCATATCCAACTCGATATTTTGACCGTCGGCAAAAACACGGAACTTCTGACCGCTAACCTGAGCCTGCGACAACAGGTTGCCATCGGCATCAGTAAGGGCTGTGGTGATGACACCACGGGATTTATCATTGATAAAGGTCATCCTACCAGTACCTTCCTTGGGAAGTTGCGGATTGGTGATACCGTAATTTGTATGCAAATCCTCAAAATCTAATTCAACATAGAACTCCTTGATCTTATCAGGATCTTCACCAGGATTATGAACAATAAAGTATTCTCCAAGAACATCATCTTCAGCAGACTCGATGGTAGGCTCATTGGCGGTAGCTTCAGCATGCTTCAGTTCCTCTATGGACTGAAGGTCAGCATCCTGCTTTGCTTTTTCGACAGCAGGAGAGTCCTGCACACCATCGTCTGCTGTGTCGTGACCGTAAAGACTACGGGCAAAGGCAAGAAGTTCTTCTGTAGTAGACATAGAATTTTGTTTTTAAGCGGGAGGCCGCCAAAACATGACGGCTTCCCATAAAAATGAAAGAATCAGCTCTTCTTTAACTCCCAAGGAGAAACTTCCTCAAGACGGCAGTCAAGGGAAATCTCATCCTTGAAGACTCCTAACTGCAGCTCTCCCTTTGCCTGGATATAGGCATTGGGCTGCAGGAAGTCTTCACCTTCCTTGGGATTGAAATAGAGAAAACGAACCCACGTAAACTCAGTCTTGTCACCATCTCGATCGGAAGAGAAGGCTGAGAAGGACTTGAAGACATTGTCTTTCTTGTCTTTCTTCTCATCAACACCTTTTTTGCCAATCTTACCCTTGAACTCCATCTTACCCTCAAACTTGTCGGGATCGGTGCTCTTGGTAAGCTCTACACCACCGTCAGCACGAAGGTTGAAGAAAACCTTGCCATTGCGCTTGACAATGTTCAGAATACCAAGGATGTTGACACGACGGCCATTGGTATAGACAGCGGCAACGTCCTTACCACCATCAACAGTAACACCGACTTCGAGATTTTTCTTCTCACCATTGCGTCCTACGACAGGGACGGTGATACCAAAAGAAACGAACTGAGTGTCATCCTTACCGGCCTTGACACTGGCACTGCGCGTAATAACGGCACAGGCTGTTAACTCACATCTAATCATAACTTGAAAAATTAAATAAATGAATGAAATAAAGAATAATATATAACGACTAAGCGAGACGTACACCTTGGCTTTCGCCAGCCTCGGGACACTCACTATCGAAATTCATGGACGCTAATTGTCTGGCACGTTCAGGATCGACGGTCTGACGCTTACGCATGATGACTGCATCACGCTCCTCTTCCGGAGAAAGCTCTTCCTTGTTTTCATGAGACTGCAAAGCAGCGATATCGGAAGAGACACTACTGCCACGGGCTGACAAAGCCATAGCAGAAGCGAAAAGCATACCGACAACAGTAGAGATAAGGTCACCACCAAATCCCATCCCCATGCCATTAGAACCGCCATTCTGTCCCATCATAAAGGCAAGCATCTGCATGGGGTCATTCATGTTACCCATCTTACTAAGCCAGTTGTCATCCATAGTGACATGCTCTGCAGGAACTGCAGTACCTTGCTGCTGACCTTGCTGAGCGAGTAAAATCTGGTCAGCTGGGGTAGGTGTTACGTCGGCATTGGGCTTCAAGGATGCCAGCAAATCGGCATTGGTGCCTTTCTTCAGAACAGTACCTTGGAGATTACCTCTTACCGAAACCTCTGCGAGGTAGGTAAGGGGGTCAACGGTCTTGAACTCACCACTACCTGCATCCTGATACTTGACAGTCAGATGTAAGTGAGGACCTGTACTGTTGCCAGAATTGCCAGAGAGGCCAAGCTTCTTACCAGCATCAACAATGTCGCCCTTGGCAACATCAATCTTGTCAAGATGACAATAGGAAACACGCCACTTGGCACCATCGGCACGGTCGTACTCGACGACAACATAGTTGCCGCCAGTCTTCTGATACCCTGTATCAACAACCTTTCCGTGATTCTCGGTGGCGAAAACATCCTGATAGTTGGCTCTCAGATCAATACCATAATGAGAATGGTTGCGGTAGCTTGTCGGTGCTATACCGAAACCATCAGACATAACGAGATTAGAGCCTGCAACAGGAAAGCAATAGCCTGAATTGGCTAATTGTGGCGCACCTACAGATGGGGTGTTGACAACAGAACGCTGGGGCTGGTTCTGAGCATAGCCAATAGCAATGCCTTTGCGCTGTGCATCGGCAACAGCCATCTGGTCATACTTGTTCAGACCGTATGCTTCAATATCACCTATAAGGGATTGGGCATAACCGGAGGCCGTTGCATAGCCACAGGCTTTAAGGCCTGTAGCCCAGCCACGGTAGTCCGTAGAATCCAACTGACGGCAACTGGCATAGCGCTTTCCCATCAGGAACTCGCTATGATGCTGAATACTCTCTTCGACAGAAGAATAGTAGCAGAACTTCTCATTAGGTTTGTCGTCACTATGCAAACCCCAAGGCTTGCCACTGTCCACCCAACCAGGAGGACATTTAATTCCGAAATAATTGTTGCCTTTCTCAGCAAGACGGCTCCCGCCACCAGCTGACTCGATATACATCTGAGCCAGAGTGATGGAAGCGGGAATACCGTACATCTGCTGCTGCTTCATAGCAGCTTCAGCATATTGCTCATAGAAAGCAGCTTTTGGAGGATAAGCCATAAGCTTCAAGATTTATTATTGATATTTTTCTGACTCTCCGAGTGAGCCGAGACAGACGCACCCGGAGAGTTTTTATCAGCTACTTTAACGGTGGAAACCTCCACGACGTGTTTCCTGCTGCTCTTCGACATCTTCCTGTTCGGGAGCGTCTGGAGCATTATCAACACCTTGTCCTTCGTTATTGTCACGAAACTGGGCTGCAGCCTGACCCTCCGAAAGCCCAAGCTTATCCTCGAAGAGGATGGCTGCAAGGCGCAGCTTATACATATCCTTGTCATCAACAAGCCACATACGCTGAGCCTGAACACCGCTGACCTCACGAGGCTTCTGACTCTCACCGTCAATAGTCGCAAACATGATATAGGATTTCTCCTTATTCTTATCCTTGACGATATTGACCTTGGTGATACGGCTGATATCAAGATCTGCATTGATATCGGGCATCAGCACGTTAGCCTTGAACTCAGGATGACGCTGAACGAAAGCGTAATACTTCTGGCCAAGGTTCTCACGGATAGCATCGAACTTGGCAGGATCCTTCAGGTTGGCGAAGAAAGCACGGATGTCATCATTGTTCGGATAGATGGTGAAGGCCTCGCCACCGGCAGGCTTCACATACAACACATGCTTGTTGTCGTCATCACGGATCATAGACACCTGCTCAATATCAACCTTGCTGGTACGGGCAATCTCGTCCTTCAGGTTGATGGTCTCGATAGGCTGAATCTCATACTGCTTCAACTTAGCAACCTCGACAGTCTTATCAGCAAAGAACTCGTTAGGCTGATGCAGACCGAGAGCACCACCGGCATTGTAGAACTGGACGTCTTCAATACCTTCCTTCTTCAAGGCAATAACGAAACGGTTCTTATTAAGACCAGGAGCCTCATTGTTGACTTCAAGGGATGCTCCAGAGGGGAGAATGACGGCAGCAACCTTGTTGGCTGGATCACGGACGATGACTACCTGCTTCTTCTCCATATCAGGGATAGTAGCAAGCTGAGAGGCGATAGTATAGTACTTCGGCTTCAAAGCCTCGATACTCTTCTCACCACGAACAGCAGCGTAGTCAACAGTCTCACCCTTGCGGAGCTTGGCAATAGCCTGAACAGTATTGTTGACATCACCCTCCAGACGCTCGATGAGCTTGGGGTCTTCCTTCAACTCACGCTCCCAATAGGGTATAAGGTCGATATTTTCCTTGCTAATAGTAGCTGGGAGTCCCTGACGGGCCATCAGTACACCAGCAGCGACTTCCTGAACGAGCTTGTCATACTTGACAGCATCTTCCGGAAGCATCTCCTTGCCAGTACGGTTCAGACGGTCGGCAGCACCCGTATAGGCTGCAACGGCACGATAGATGTCGTTGGCACGCTCAGCAGCGGTGCTGACTTCCTCACCGGCAACGGAAGCACGGGAGTCGTTGATAATCAGCAGATCCTTAGAGGCATCGTAGCCGGTATTCTTGATACTGCTGATGACAAGGCTGTCACCAGCAACCTTGCCAAGACCCTCAGTGAGGTCGGCAACAGACTTATAAATATGATCTGCGGTACCATAACGACGAAGAACCTCTGGCTTGTCAAGGTTGTTCTGGACAGAAACACGCTGGCCATCACGGACAAGCTTCGGCAGGAAATTGTCAAGCTGCTTCTCAGGGATGACAAGAGCAGCCTGCTCTCCATCCTTCTGATTGAGCTTGATATGAAGGATAGATGCTGCCTTCTCAGCGTCGGCACCATACAACTCAAAACTATCCTCACCAGTGCGGAGAATCAGCATGGTATCGGGATTGTCCTTCTTAAACTCATCGTAGAGGTTCTTACCCTCTTCAACGACGAGGACATCCTTCTCACCACGACCAAGAACAGACTTGGCCTCTTTCTCCAGCAACTCCTTATACTGAGGCTTAGCGACAGAAGACATCGTAGTCTGGTCGACATTGAAAATCTTCTTCTCTTCCTTGGTACGAAGACCCTTATAGAGGTCTTTTTCCTCAGCAGGAAGAGCGTCATACTTCTCTTTGTCAATAATGTCGTTGCTGTTGATACGGCTGACATACTTATCCCAGTTGTACCAGTTGAAAGGAAGACCTGTCTCGCCCTTCTTAACGCTGACACCAGCCTTACGGGCATCGTTGAAGGTCATGTACTGGTTGGTCTTGTAGCCGTTGGCATCAGCATGGAGGTTCATCATCAGAGAATTGAAAGGACTGACAACCTGACCATGCTGGACAAAGTCGGGATTACGCTTGCCATCCTTGTTGAGCCAGACACCATGGTCGGCACCTGCGGCAACAAGGGCAGCGATAAGCATCTCAGACTGCACAAGAGCGGCAGAAGGAGCATCCTTCTTCTCTTTCTTGGCTTCTTCCTGCTTCTTCTGCTCCTGCTGAGCTTCAGCCTCTTTCTTCTCGGCAGCGGCAGCCTGCTCATGGGCTTCCTCCTGCTCGCCACGGACCTTCTCGGCTTCACCAACAGAGCCAATAGACATACTCTCGGCAGTGGACTTGCCAAAATACTTTGCTACAAGCTGGTCGAGGGTGGCCTTGGCACCATCCTGGCCTTTCTTCTCATTAAAGAAAGCAGTGACATCATTAAAATAAAGTGTGCGGATCTTGCGCTCACCATTGATGATGGCACTGACAGCATACTTACCAGCATCCTTGCCAGTGGTCTGCTTGAAGACATTAGCCTTCTCGACAGTGGAACCTTCAGGCATAGCATACTTGGTGTAGTCAATGTTAGCGAATGGACGCTTCTTCTCTTGCTGCTCCTGAGCCTCTGGCTGCTGAACAGCATCTTGCTTCTTTTCTTCCATAGATGCAAATTCTTTAAGTTGTGGATATTCGTTAATTAACTCTGATTGTCTCGCATTAAGCTTCGAAAGGACATCGGAAACAGACAGCCAGCTGGTAGCGTAATTGGCATAGCCTCCCTTGACCTCTAACATGGCAACCTGCTGAGGATCCTTGGGATTACGCTCATAGCTGTATGAATCTACGACATCCTTGAACATATAACTGGAGTCGCTGGCACGGCGAAGGGTGTTATACTCCTTCTGCATGGTGCTAAGAGCGGCAACAGCAATATCAAGCTGTTCAAACATCTTGTTATCCCTGTTAGACAGAACTTCCTTGGACTTGGCAAGAGTGTCTTGGCCGATAGCCAAAGCCTCATGGCTGATATTATCTATACCATAACGGCTTAAAATCTCGGCATCATTGGCATCGGCAGTACGAAGAATGTCTTCGCCAATAGAGGTGGCCAGACGGTGAACGTCACCCCAAGACTCGAAGGTTGAACCGCTGACACGGTCGGCAATATTGATATTGGTACCGTAATAGTCACTGTCAAGACCTTGCAGATAAGAGGTCATCCGTTCCTTGATAAGCTGCTGGTCATCAGCAGTGAACGATATACCATCGGAGAGGTCTTCACTAAGCGTGACATCCTGGATATTCATGAGGGTCTTGACCTCAGCATAGAGGTCATCATAACCTGCCAGATCCAAGAAAGTGCCGTGTTCAACAGTGATGGGCTTACCATCCTCGGCCATATAATGACCTTGAATATTCAGCTTGCCATCCTGGTCGACATCAACGCTGTCAATGAACATCTGGGGAGCGTATGGGTTGTCGGCATCATGCGACACAGCAAGGCCATTCCATTGAATGGACTCTCCAGCACCAATCAGATTGGCAATCTGAGCCTCGCGGACAGCGATTGACAAGGCGTAGACATCAGAATAGGTGTTAAAATGGCTGATGTCTATGTCAACACTCTCATCATAACCCTTGACGTCGCCACTGACGACATAATAATGATGCTTACCCTGATTGTCACTATCCATCATGGCATCCATGAAGGAACCATCAGAAGCAACATGATATAGGTTATTGACAACAACTGTGTTGCCGTTATTCTCAATCTCTACAGGATTGAGCGTCAATCCCGAACCAGGGGTAGGAACAGCTTCACTGACCATATCCATCAGATAGCCTCTCGCCTCACGAAGTTCTGGATCTACACCTTCATCTTTCTTCAAAGAAAGGGTGTAATCCTTATTCTCCAGAATATCTTCGACCTTATGAAGGTCTGCTTCCGTCAGACGATAGGTGTTGACACCAGCTTTGTTGTCACCACATACAAAGACACAGATGGCATCATATTCAGGAGAAAGGGAACGACGGATGTTGAAAACATCAATAGTCTGACCTTTAACAAGGTCTTGGGCCTCAGTGATGGTGAAGGGCTGCTGTAACAACAGCATGTCACCATTCTCTGGAAGCAACTCGTTGAGCTTGCTCCAAAGACGCTCGGAAAGCTGCTCACGGCTCTCCTGTGGCATATTCTTCTCGGCATCCTTGACGGCATCGAGAGAAATCATCTCTGCAGTAGCCTCGATATCGTCGACACCCCAGCTGGCAAGAATGCCTGGCTTGTTGATGTCTGCCTTCTTCAGGACACGAACCATCATGTCGTAAGCGGCATCTTGGGCGGTATGAGTACTGTTAACCATATAGTCCTTCATACCCTCCTGAACCTCGACACTATTGATGTCGCCATTGGTATTGTAACGCTCGTTGACGATGTTCTGGAGGTATTCACCCAAGGTTGCCTTGACATGCTCGGACTGCTCCGGCGTATAACGACGGTTGCTAAGCTCCTGCTGAACAGCAGCCTCGGCAACTTCCGGGAAAGGAAGATCCTGATGGGCAGCAATATTCTCTTCGCGGAACTGCTTGATAGTACCAGTACGTAAGATGTCAACAGTAACACAGTCGGTAGCCGGACCGAAAGCAGTAGCCGTGGTAAAGGAAGCCTGCTCATCACGGGGGCTGAAAACAGCACCCTTGTAATACTCGCGATCCATGAAATCGCGGATATTCTTCTCGTCTTCCTCAGAGTCTATGCCGCTGAAGTCGCCATTGATAATGGCAGAGAGAGCATAGCTTGGAACATTCTGCTTATCTAAAAGCTTCGTGACGTTATTATTCTCGTTGCGGTAATAATTCGTCAGGGCCGTAAGTACCTGCAACTGTGTGGCTGGCTCCAGAATATCCTGAACCTCGTAGTTGCGACCGTCAAAGGCATCTTCTATGTTCTCATAGAGATGCAAGCGGTCATTCTCAAAGGTGGCATAGCGGAGAACGCGGTCTTCAGCAGCATTGTACAAAGACTTTAACTTTATTTCCATCTGCGGAGCTAAAGGAGAATGCACTAAGTCTGCACCAACAAGAATGTCCTTCAACTCCTTATTGAGCTGACGAAGCTGCACAACATCGGCAGGCTGACGCATCTGCTCTGCATAGACGGCAATCTCCTCACGGCTCAGCCATTCGGGCTTTTCCTTGAAGGAATCCCACAGCTTGAACATCAGGTCGATATGCTTATCTATATCACCGGCCCATAAGTCGGGAACGTGACGGTTGCCGTTGCCAAGGAAATACTTGACATCGGACTGCATGCGACTGAGGAGCTGATAGCGGAACTTATCATCATGATTCAAAATCTCCTCAACAGAGAACAAGCCGTTC
>Ga0256404_1001881_pt1 | contig 48467 bp, 33 predicted proteins | sample RumenRJG_01DNA_FD_185990 | JGI IMG/M metagenome (GOLD analysis project Ga0256404, IMG submission 185990) | Bovine rumen microbial communities from Lethbridge, Alberta, Canada - RJG_01 | ecosystem: Host-associated > Mammals > Digestive system > Stomach > Rumen | place: Canada: Alberta | collected... | reverse complement strand
ATACTAATGCCCTCATAATAAGGTTGTGGCATTTGTTTCCTAATCGATAATTACCCGTTTCGTATGTTTTTGCCTGTATAACAGCATACTCTTCAAATGTCTTTAATGCATGTTCGACATCTCTAAACTTTTCTTTTGTTTTAACATTCTTGTTCTTCATCATACTTTTTCAATAACCAAATTGTTTCAATATTTGCAAGCCATATGCACATTATGCTTTACAACTTTAATTTCAAGAAACTAATCTATTTAAAAGCTTACTCAACTTTCGACAAATAATCCTTCACAGACAACAATTCGCACCAGCCGCGTGAAGTCACAAGATCCTTCAATTGTTTTTCTGTTTTCACAACACCACTAATTTCTTGAATGGTATCTTTTAGAACAGATTGTAATTTTCTTTCCCTCTCTTCATCTGACATATCATTCTCTAGATCCAATAATTTACAATAATCATCATAATTCTGTTTCTTTGAGAGAGCATTTGTCATCGTGTGAGTATTTGAATCCACATCATGTAATGCATTAATGATATAATCATAATGGAAATAGTATTTTTCTGAATACATTGATTTTTGCAAAAAGATAACTTCGGTAATCTCTTTGCCTTCCAAATTCCACTTCAATCCTCTACACTTTTTAAACTCGAAAGAAAGTAATACTTTGTTAAAAATTTCTATCAATTGAGACTTTTCCATATTCAAATATATTTAATATAAGTCTAAAACTGTTTTCCAAACATGTCCATATCTTGATTAATACGCAGCCTTATATTTTGCAAGTTGCTTTAATCCTGACCTTATCCCCCCGGCGAGGTACAGCTCCATCCAGACCATCTGTTTTTTCTCGGCTTTCATCATGAATAGCTCTTTTTTATCAACCAAGGCTGACACGTGCGGCAATAGTGATCGTTTCGCTTGCAAATTTATTAATTTTTCATCAACCCGCCAAATATCTTTTGTTACAATTTTGCATAATTTTACACAAGCGGCAAAAATCGCCCATTCCATCGGGAGAAGGAACCTTTCGGAAATCTAATCTCCCCTGGCTCCCCGGCTCCTTAGAGTTTATAGTCTAAGGAGGAAAGGAGCCAGAGGAGAGACACAGGCGCGCCTGCGCCCCTCCCGTCATTATACCATTGTATTGAGAGTTGGATGATATCTTTTCACTTCGCACTGAACTTCACTGCTTGCGTCAACACACAACTCGCACTATTTTGCATTTCTCGAACTCACGTTAATGACTTCTGATGTATCGAAAACAGTGTCTTGATGAGATAATATATACTATGGTATAAAGTAATATATGATATATTGCTCGGTAATATATGATATATTGGTCAGTAATATATGATATATTACATTGCAATATATGATATGTTACTTCATGAAAGAATGCTTCCGAAAGCAGAAGAGGAGCGTTCTTGCATCACTGGAAGCGGCGAGTGACGGGTTTCCGTCATTCACTTTGAACCCCTGTGGGGTCTGCGCCGTGGCTCCCAGGCACTCTCTGTATGTGGCTGGGCTATCTTGCATTCTAACACACGCGGGGATTGCCCGGCTCGGTCTACTGCTTGAACAGTCGCTGGGCAAACATGGTGAGGTAGATGCGCCAGTTGCGCCAGAGGTGGCCGCCGTCGTTCTCGTAGTATTCGTAGGGGTAGCCGTGGTCGTCGAGATACTGGCGCAGCTGCTGGTTCATCTGCATGAGGAAGTCTTCCTTGCCGATGGCAATCCAGTAGAGCTTGGGCTTCGAGGCGAAGAGTCGGCTGAGCTGAGCGTCGAGTTTGTCGGCATCTTTGTTCATGCGGGCTGCGGCCGACTGCAGACCGTAGTAGTCGAACACCTCGGGATAGAGGCGCGAGATGCCGAACGTATGGCCGCCGCCCATCGACAGCCCCGTCACGGCACGAGCCGAGCGCTTGCGGATGGTCTTGTAATGATTGTCGACGAAGTTGACGATGTCCATGAAGCTCTCCTCCATCGTGGCCTTGGCGCCGCGCTCGTTGAAGGCGTTGCCGTCGGGGGTGTACATGCCCTCGTGCCACCAGCCCGGCGCTGCGTTGCACGTCGGGTTGCCGTTGGGCATGACAACAATCATAGGCACGGCACGGCCCTCGGCGATGAGGTTGTCCATGATCTGCGAGGCGCGTCCGAGGTCGCCCCAGGCGGTCTCGTCACCGCCGTGGCCGTGCAGCAGATACATCACGGGGAAGCGGCGCTTGCCGTCGTAGGCAGCAGGCAGATAAACGGTCATGCGGCGCTGCTGGCCCAACGTGGGACTGTCGTACCAAACGCGCGACAGCATGCCATGGGGCACGTCGTTCACCTGATAGAGATGGCCCTTATCGGCCTTGCCTTTCGTGACGATGAAGATGTTGCTCAGCGTCGAGATGTCGCGGTTGACGTAGCTGTTGGCGGGGTCGACGATGCGCTGGCCGTCAACGGAGAAGCTGTAGGAATAGAGTTCGGGGTTGAGGGGCTGGGTCGTGACGGTCCAGACGCCGTTTTCTTGCCGTGTCATAGGCAGCGTCTGCCAATGGATTTCCTCGAAGTCGCCCGTGACGCTCACCTGCTGAGCTGTAGGGTCGAAGAAGTTGAAGGTCACCGTCCCATCCTGGTTGACGACGGGCGATTTCACGATGGGACGCTGTCCCAGAGCCTGCTGTGCGTAGCCGCTGGCAAAGGCCAGGCAGCCGAGCACCATCATAAGGATTCGTTTCATCATTGTCTAATTTTCAGTTTAAGGGTTTGTTATGCTGCTGCAAATATACAAATAAGTGGCTGAATGACAAAGCGAAATGCGCTTTTTCTTTCACGCATCGCATCGTGATAATGGCTACTGATTCGACTTATTGGCTGCAACTATAGAGCGGCCAGTCGGGGCTGGCGGGAGGCACATGGTGAAGAATCTTTCGATTTTTGGCGGTAATGTCGGGGGAAAATTGTACCTTTGCAGAACATTAATACAGAAAAGACATGGAGATAAAAGAACTATATGCGCTGTACGCACAGCATCCGGTGATAACGACAGACAGTCGCGACTGCCCCGAGGGCAGCATCTTCTTCGCCCTGAAGGGCGGCAACTTCGACGGCAACCAGTTTGCCGTGCAGGCTCTGGAGAAGGGCTGCCGGCTGGCCGTGGTAGACGACGAGCAGCTGGCCATCGACCATCCGCAACTGGTGATGGAGGGGCGGCTGCTGCTGGTGGCCGACGTGCTGCAGGTACTGAAGATGCTGGCACGCGAGCATCGCCGCCAGTTCCAGATTCCAGTGATAGGCATCACGGGCACCAACGGCAAGACGACAACGAAGGAACTCATCCGTGCCGTGCTGGCCGAGAAGTACAACGTGCTGGCCACGGAGGGCAACTTCAATAACGACGTGGGCGTGCCGAAGACGCTGTTCCGCCTGACGAAGGAGCACGAGATTGCCGTCATTGAGATGGGGGCCAGCCACCCCGGCGACATCAAGACGCTGGTGGAGACGGCTGAACCGACGTGTGGTCTGATCACGAACGTGGGCAAAGCCCATCTGCAGGGCTTCGGCTCGCTGAAAGGGGTGCTACAGACGAAGGGTGAGCTGTACGACTTCCTGGCAAAGCGGCAGGAGAGCGTGATATTCATCAATGCCGACAACGAACTGCTGGTGTCTATCCTGCCCGACTCGGCATGGGTGGCGCCCTACAGCCAGAACGTGGCCAATGCCGAAGGCTGCGTGGTGGGCCAGCCGCTAAGGGCTGCCGAAGGCGACGGGGCGGTTTCGCCCTACCTGCGACTGCGCTGGTGCGAGAACGGGCTTGACCTGGAGGAGCGCGGCGAGGAGCAGCAGTGGTATGAGGTGAGCACACACCTCATCGGTGCCTACAACCTGGACAACGTGCTGGCAGCCGTCACCGTGGGACTGCAGTTTGCCGTGAAACCGGAACAGATTTGCCACGCGCTGGAGAACTACGTGCCGTCGAACAACCGCTCGCAGCTGATGGAGACGGGGCGCAACCACCTGATTGTAGATGCCTACAACGCCAATCCAACGTCGATGGAGGCCGCGCTCGACAACTTCAGCCAGATGGCGGTAAGTCCGAAGATGGCCATCATCGGCGAGATGCGCGAACTGGGCGAGAGCAGCCGCGAGGAGCACGGCCACATCGTGAAGGTGCTGAAGCGCTGCCGCTTCGATGTGGTGTGGCTGGTGGGCGAGGAGTTCAGCGACATCAAGTGCCACTACCGCAAATTCCGCGACGTGGAGGAGGTGAAGGCAGCGCTGGACGAAGAGAAACCCGAGGGCTACTACATCCTTATCAAAGGTTCGAACGGCACGAGGCTCTATCAGTTGCCCGAGAAACTTTGAAAAAAGGGAATAAAGGGCTTAAGGGGGAGTGAAAGGGCTTAAAGAAGACTATCGCCTTTTTTTATCAAATAAAGAAAAACAGAGATGGAAGAATCAGAAAGAATATGGCTTGAGGAACGCATCGTGGACGTGCTGAAGACGGTCTACGATCCCGAGATACCCGTCGACGTCTACGAACTGGGACTGATTTACCGCATCGAAGTGAAGGACGACTACGAGGTGGAAATAGACATGACGCTGACGGCACCGTCGTGCCCCGCCGCCGACTTCATCGTGGAAGACGTGCGCCAGAAGGTGGACGCTCTGGCAGGCGTGAAGGGCTGCACTGTGAACCTGGTGTTTGAACCCGTGTGGGACCAGTCGATGATGTCGGAGGAAGCACGCGTGGAGTTAGGATTCGATTAATCAAACTATAACAATGAAGAAGGTATATTTTCTGGCCGATGCCCACCTGGGGTCGCTGGCCATCCCCCATCAGCGCACGCAGGAGCGGCGATTGGTGCGCTTTCTGGACAGCATCAAGGAGAAGGCGGAAGCAGTCTATCTGCTGGGCGACATGTTCGACTTCTGGAACGAGTACCGCTACGTGGTGCCGAAGGGCTACACGCGTTTCCTGGGCAAGTTGTCGGAACTGACCGACGCGGGCGTGGAGGTGCACTACTTCACGGGCAACCACGACATCTGGACCTATGGCTACCTGGAGGAGGAGTGCGGCGTGACGCTGCACCGCCAGCCGCTGACCACCGACATCTACGGCCGCGTGTTCTACCTGGCCCACGGCGACGGACTGGGTGACCCCGACAAGAAGTTCAAGTGCCTGCGCTGGATGTTCCACAACCGCACGTGCCAGCGGCTGCTGAACTTCGTGCATCCGTGGTGGGGCATGCAACTGGGATTGCAATGGGCCAAGCACTCGCGACTGAAGCGCGCCGATGGCAAGGAGCCACCTTTCATGGGCGAGGACCGCGAGCATCTGGTGCTCTACACGAAAGAGTACCTGCAGACGCATCCGAACATAGACTTCTTCATCTACGGCCATCGCCACATAGAACTGGACCTGATGCTGTCGAAGGGGCTGAAGCAGCAGAGCGAAATACTCGTCGAAAACGAGCCGCGCGAGAAGGGCCGTGCCCGCATGCTCGTGCTGGGCGACTGGATATGGCAGTTCACCTATGCCGTGTTCGACGGCGAGCACATGATTCTCGAGGAATATGTAGAGGGTGAGAGCCAGCCGTAAGGGCCCTACTGCACAAAAAAGCGGGCCGTCAGGCTCGCTTTTTTTATTCCTCCTCTATGCTGTCGCGCCAAAGGCAGAAAGGATAGCGCAGCATGTGCTTGTTGTAGAAGCGACGGTCGCCGGTGACCTCGCGCCCGATGAAATCGGGCTTTTCGAACGATTCGCCGGGCGACGACAGTTCTACTTCGGCCATGACGAGACCGTCGTTCTGGCCGTGGAACTCGTCGACCTCGAACGTGTGGCGGCCGTCAGGACTCTTCACCAGATAGCGGTGCTTGTCGATGAGTCCGCCGCGGCAGAGCTGCAGCAGGTGCTCGGCTTCGTCGCGCGTGATAGCCTTCTCGAACTCATAGCGCGACAGACCGCCGTCCTCCGACTTTCCCTTGATGGTGAGGAAAGCCTCGTCGTCGCGCAGACGGATGCGCACCGTCACACCGTCGGCAGGGATGTAGCCCTGCCGGATGTGGCTACAAGAAAAGGCGGCACCACGATAGTCACCGCCTTTCTTGACCAGGAACTTGCGTTCAATTTCGAATCCGCTCATTGGTTGAAGATAGTGACAAACATGGTGATAATACTTATGGCTATCAGCACACCGATAATCCACATCACCACGTTTTTGCCCTGTTGTTCCTGTTTCTTCTGGTAAGCCTGACGCTTCGCATTGTTCTTTTTACTCATGATATTATTACCTCCCCCGACCCCTCCGAAGGAGAGGAGCGGCCTGCCGATTTGTGGGGAGAGGCAGGCTGGTGGTTGTTATTATTGTTTAAAGTTCTTAGTCTATTGATTTAAGAGCACCCCCTCGCCGCTCTGTGCTCACTCTCCTTGAGAGAGGGCCGGGGTGAGGTTTTTACTCCTCCGTCACCGGGAATTCCATCAGATAGGCCTTGATGAAGCCATCGATCTTGCCATTCATCACGCTATCCACATCACGCGTTTCATAGTTGGTGCGATGGTCCTTCACACGCTTGTCGTCGAAGACGTAGGAGCGTATCTGCGACCCCCACTCAATCTTCTTCTTGCCCGCCTCAATCTTTGCCTGCGCCTCGAGGCGTTTCTTCATGGCCCGGTCGTAGAGTTGCGAGCGCAGCAGCGTCAGGGCGCGCTCCTTGTTTTTGGGCTGGTCGCGCGTCTCGGTGTTCTCGATGAGGATTTCCTCTTCCTCGCCCGTATCGGGATCGGTGTACCAATAGCGCAACCGGACACCCGACTCCACCTTATTGACGTTCTGACCGCCGGCACCGCTCGAGCGGAACGTATCCCACGAGAGTTTGGCTGGGTCTACGTAGACCTCGATGGTGTCGTCGACCAACGGCGAGACGAAGACCGACGCGAACGACGTCATGCGCTTGCCCTGAGCGTTGAACGGGCTGACGCGCACGAGGCGGTGGACACCATTCTCACTTTTCAGGAAGCCGTAGGCGAACTCGCCGCCCTCAATCTCCATCGTGACGCTTTTGATGCCGGCCTCATCGCCTTCCTGAAGGTTAGAGATGGTCACCTTGTGGCCGTGGGCCTCAGCCCAGCGCATGTACATACGCATGAGCATCTGTGCCCAGTCCTGACTCTCGGTGCCGCCGGCGCCAGAGTTGATTTTCAGCACGCAGTCCATGGGGTCTTCCTTCTGGCGCAGCATGTTCTTCAGTTCCAGGTCCTCAATGAGTTTCAGGGCGCGGGCATAGTCGTCGTCGACCTCCTGCTCGGTGACCATGTCGTCGTGATAGAAGTCGAAGGCCAGCTGCAGCTCGTCGGCCGCCATGCGCACGGCTTTGTAGTCTTTCAGCCATTTCTCGATGCCCTTCACCTTCTTCATCTGCTCCTGAGCGCGCTTCACGTCGTCCCAGAAGTCGGGTGCCTGCGTGCGCAGCTGTTCCTCCTCAAACTCCATCTGCTTCTGCGGGATGTTGAGGTAGTGGTGCAGTTTTTCGGTGCGGTCGAGTATATCTTTTAATTGGTCTTGTGTAATCATTGTTCTTAGCTTTCCTCGTACATCTTGTCGATGAGGTCCTTGTAGTTCTTATTCACCACCGAGCGCTTCAGCTTCAGCGTGTTGGTCAGCTCGCCACTCTCCATCGAGAAGTGATGGGGGATGAGCGTGATACGCTTGATCTGCTCGTAGCCGGCCAGACGCTGCTGCAGGGTGTCGATGCGGTCCTTCAGCATGTCGTGAACCTGCTGACTCTGGCAGAGTTCCTCGCGATTGTCGAAGGTCAGGCCGCGGTCGCGGGCCCACTCCTCCACCAGACGGAACTCGGGCACAACAAGTGCCGACACAAACTTGCGCTGGTCGGCAATGACGGCCACCTGGTCAATGTACTTATCGACGAGCAACATGGCCTCCACCATCTGCGGGGCGATGTACTTGCCGTTGGAAGTCTTATAGAGGTCCTTGATGCGTTCGGTCAGGAAGAGCTCGCCGTCGCGCAGATAGCCGGCATCGCCTGTGTGGAAGAAGCCGTCCTTGTCGAAGGCTGTGGCGTTGACGTCATCACGCTTGTAGTAGCCACTGGTGATGGTCGGTCCCTTCAGCAGAATCTCGCCATCGTCGCTGATTTTCACCTCGATGCCTTCGATGGGGCGACCCACCGAGCCGATGGTGTAGGGCTTGTCCATATGGTCGCAGGAGACGGTGGCGAGGCTCTCGGTCAGGCCGTAGCCCACCATCATCCAAATGCCGATGGAGTGGATGAACTCCTCGACCTCGGGCGACACGTAGGCACCGGCAGTGGGGAAGAAATGGGCATTCTCCAAGCCCAGCTGCTTGCGCACGAGGCTGAGCACGGTGCTGTTCAGCATCTTGTACTCCAGCGCGAGCGTGAGCGGCGGACGCTTGCCACGGCTCAGGTATTCGATGTTGTGCTTCTTTCCCACGGCAAGCGCGTGGCGGAAGAGTTTCTGGCTGGGAGCCGCAGAGCTTTCAATCTTCTCCTTCACGCCTATAAAGACTTTCTCCCAGAAGCGCGGCACCGACGACATACACGTGGGATGGGTCTCGCGCATAGACTGCTGTATCTCCTTCGGATAGGTGTTCAGGATGAGCTGGGCGCCCTCGGTCAGGCAGAGATAGGCCCAGCCACGCTCGAAGATGTGGGCCAGCGGCAGGAAGCACATCACGCGGTCCTTCTCGCCCACGGGCACACACTTGTCGTTGGCCTCCATGGCGGCATGGTACTGACCGTACTTCAGCACGACGCCCTTCGAGTCGCCCGTGGTGCCACTGGTGTAGATGATGTTGCACACGTCGTCCATCGATGCCTCGCTCCACAGTTTCTCCACCTGCGACTGGCGCGGCAGATTCTCACCCAGGGCCACGAAGTCCTCGAAATAGAGGGCGTTGGGGTCGTGGGTAGAGATGCGCACCGAGTGATCGAAGATGATGATGCGCTCGAGCGTGGGGCAGAGCGGGAAGATGCGGTGGGCCTTGTCGTACTGCTCCTGTTCGCCTACGAAGAGGAAGCGCACGCCGGCATCCTGCACGACATACTGAATCTGCTGCTCACTCGATGTGGCATAGATGGGTATCGACACCACGCGGACACCATAGGCTCCGAAGTCGGTATAGAGATACTGGATGCAGTTCTGCGAGAACACGGCAATGTTCTCCTGCGGCTGGATGCCGAGGTTGAGCATGGCGTTTGAAACCTGCTTGACACGAAGCGAGAACTGTTTCCACGACACAGCCTTCCACTCCAGCGAACCGAACATGCGGAAGTTGAGCACGGGCTTCGAACCGTACTTCTTGGCCTGCTCATGAATGAGCGTCGAAAGATGGCAATTGTTTTGCATACGCTTTCCCTTTCTTTACAATTACTTGCAAAGATACTGTAAATTATGCAAAGTGCAAAATTATTTCACGTTATTTTTGCCTCTTTCTGCTTTATAGGGCCTTAAAATCGCTGAAAGAAGACGAAGCAGCGCCGTCGGCAACTGAAACAAGACGCAGGGTATGGAGCAGGAATATGACTTGTTTTGGCGAGGATATCAAGTTGTTTTGATGAGGAAAATGACTTGTTTTGGTGAGGAAATTAAGTTAATTTCCAATGGAAAACAAATTATTTTCCGCAGACATCGCAGTGAGCAGCGCCTGCCATAGCCATTATTTATACTCTTGTTGACGCATAGAAAAGAGGCGTACGGAGCATTTTTCCCAATGTCCCATACGCCTCTTTTCTTTCAGCACGACGGTGCTTTATCAGATGTTGGCAGCCATCAGGCGAAGCTGATGAGTCCCTGCACGGGCTCGTCGTCCTTGCGCTCGGCGGGCTTGGTGCCTGCTGCCTGGTTGCGTATTTCCTCGAGCATCTGGCGCGTGCGCTTGAACGTGGGTGTGTTCTCTACGGCCAGGATAATGTCTTCGTTGTCGAGGTCCTCAGGACGGAAAAGGAAGATGTGGGGACGACGCTTGTACTGCGTGTTGTTGCCGTCCTTGCCGTAGTAGCGGCCGCGGCGCTCTTCGCGCTCAGCGCGTTTCTCTTCCTCCATCGCGATGCGGTTGGCTTCCTCCTCGGTGTGCTTCTTCAGGTGACCACCCATGCCGTCGACATCCTCGATGCCGAAGCCCGTGGCCAGAATGGTGACCTTCACCTTCTCGCCCAGTTCGGGATCGACGGCCAGTCCCCACTTCAGTTCGAAGTCTTCGCCGAACTTCAGCATGAAGTCGTTGACGTCGTTCATCTCGTCCATGGTGAGTCCGGGGTTCTCCTTGCGCTCGCTGGCGAAGGTGATGGAGAGCAGAATCTTCTTGGAGTTGAAGACGTCGTTGTCGTTGAGCAGCGGCGAATTGAGGGCATCCTCGATGGCCTTCTTCACGCGGCCTTCACCTTCGCCGTAGCCTGTTGACATGATGGCCACGCCACCGTCCTTGAGCACGGTCTTCACGTCGTTGAAGTCGAGGTTGATGAGGCCGTGAACGGTGATAATCTCGGCGATGGACTTGGCAGCCACGGAGAGCGTGTCGTCGGCTTTGCCGAAGGCATCGAGCACGGTGAGGTCGGGATAGATTTCGCGCAGGCGCTCGTTGTTGATGACGAGCAGGGCATCGACGTGCTTCGACATTTCCTCAACGCCGTCGAGGGCCTGGTCGATTTTCTTCGGGCCTTCGAAGCGGAAGGGAATGGTGACAATGCCAACGGTGAGGATGCCGAGGTCTTTCGACACTTCGGCTATCACAGGAGCAGCTCCTGTGCCGGTGCCACCGCCCATGCCGGCAGTGATGAAGGCCATGCGCGTGCCGTCGGAGAGCATGTTGCGGATGTCGTCGAGGCTTTCCTGGGCTGCCTGGCGAGCTTTCTCGGGCTTATTGCCGGCGCCGAGTCCCTCCTTGCCCAGCTGGAGATGTACGGGCACGGGCGAGTCGTTGAGTGCCTGGTTGTCGGTGTTGCAGAGCACGAAGGTGACGTCGTGGATGCCTTCGCGGAACATGTGGTTGACGGCATTGCCACCGCCACCGCCTACGCCGATGACTTTGATGATGCTCTTGTCCTGTTCGGGATCATCGAAATCGATGATGTTGGGGCTGTTGATATCTGAAAGGTCTAACATATGCTTTACGATTTACTGGATTTACGATTTACTGGATTACGATTGCGGATAGATAAGAAGGATTATTCTTCCTCCTCGATCATGCTCTTTCCAAACTTCTGAAGAGCGCGGCGGGCCTTGTTCCAGAAGCTGTTCTCGCGCTTCTCACGGCGCAGTCGCTCAGCCTCTTCAGCTTCCTTGCGGCGCTGCTCGGCCTCCTCGGCTTCGCGCTTCAGACGGGCTTCTTCCTCGACTTTCTTCTTTTCTTCCTCAGTCTGCACGATGCCCTTGCCCGATATTTCGGTGATGGGACGGGCGTTCTTGTGCTGCACGTCGCCAGCGGGAGCGGTGCCATCGGTGGTCGTGCTACCGCCGAAGAGGTCGCCGGTGATTTCTTCGCCTGCGCAGTTCATGTCGCCCTTCTCCAGAAGTCCGAGCACGGTGTTCATCATGCCGTTGTGGGCCGTAATCTCAGCCTGGTTGGCATGGACGGTGGTGGTGATGAAGCGTGCCACGCGAATCTTGTCGATGTGGGTGTGGTTGCGGAAGGCGCGCTCGATGTTGCGCATGTTGCTGCCGCCACCCGTGATGATGATGCCGCCGAGAAGTTTGTCGATGTACTCGTTGGGCACCTGGAACCAGACGTTCTCGATGATTTCCTGGAGTCGACCCTCGACGATGTTGATGAAGTCGCGGCTCATGATGGAACGGTCCTGGTCGATGGAGAGTGAGAGGGAGTTGTCGATGTCGCTGTTGTCGGTGAAGGCACTGCCGTGCTTCAGCTTCATGCGCTCGGCATCGACCTCCTCCATCTGGAGCGTTGCAATGTCCTTCGTGATGTTGTTGCTGCCCAGGGGAATGACGGCCAGATGGCGCAGGATGTTCTTGAAGTAGACCGAGACGGTGGTGGTGTCGGCACCCAGGTCGACGAGCACGCAGCCAGCGCGTTTCTCTGTCTCGGTGAGCACGCTGTCGGCCATTGCCAGCGGAGCCAAGTACATCTCGGCGATGGCGATGCCAGCCTGGTCGAAGCACTTGTTCAGGTTGCGATAGAACGACTTGCGCCAGAGAATGTTGAGGAAATTGCCTTCAAGGCGCGTGCACTGAATGCCTACGGGGTCAATCTGGTACTGCTGGTCCACCTTGTATTCCTGTGTGGCGGCATCCAGGATTTCCTGCTCGGGGTAGGACATGTTGCGATTAGCATCCATCAGCTCGTTGATCATTTCAGGCGAGACAACCGTCTCCTCGGTCATCTCCTTGACGATGACGTTCTTCATGCTGCGGATGCTCTGACCGCCTACGCCTACATAGACATGGGCAATCTTGGATTTCAGCGTCGTCTCCAACTTCTTCACGATGTTGGTCAGACACATCACGGTCTTGTCAATGTTGTAGACTACACCCTTGCGTATGCACGAGGTGGAATCTTCCTGAACGACAGCGAGGATGGAAATGCTGCCGTCGAGGTTCTTTTTTCCTGCAACTCCGGTTATCTTCGATGAACCGAGTTCGATAGCTACGATAAACTCCTTTGGCATAACTGTATGATATTTTTTTATTGTTGTTTCTTTTCGTTTGACGGGGCGGGGGCAGCTTCAGCTTGTGCGGCGGGAGCCGGCTGGGCAGCAGGGGCTGGCTGAACGGCAGGAGCCGTGTAGACAGCATGGTGAGCCGACGCGTCGCGACGCTTGCAGATAACTTGGTTGTCGAACTCCAGGTTGATGTAGGAATACTTGTTCCAACCGGCCTGCGACAATCCATACTTGTAGAACTTTTCCAGCCGGTCGAGCTTGCGCTTCACATATTCGTCGACCAGCGCGTTGATCTCGCTCTTGGTCTTCGCTACTGGCAGCTGGCCGATGCCAACGATGTGGTTTCCAACGCGGGGAACAAGCTCGATGGTGCGGTCGGAAAGGACATTAATCTGCACAATCTGGTTCTTCCAGAAGTCGTTGTTCATGAGGGTACGACTGAGCGGCGAGATGTAGTTGACGGCAAAATAGTTGTTGATGTTGCCCGTGGCGATGATGAGGTCGCTGGTGTAATGCGAGTTGGGCATGACGCAGTCGTTGTCGTCGAGATAGTAGTCGTCGCCATTGTTCGCCTTGATACGCACCAGGGGCAGGCGCTGGGTGATGCTCACGTTGACGTGGCCGTCCTGCGTCTTGAAGCACTCGGCGGTCTTCACGAAGGGACTCATCTTCAGCGTCTCCTCGATTTTGCGTGCATCGACATAGCGCATGGGCTTGTCGAGCGGATAGAGATGGGATGCCTCCAGACGCTTCTTGATTTCCTTCGACTTGATGAACCCGTTGGTGGCTTCGTCGGCTATGTTGATGCTCACCTTCGTACACACCTTGGCGGTTTCATCCGGCTTGTTGAAGGCGGTGAAGGCAAGTACCAGATAGGCGGCTAGCACCACATCGAGCACGATGGTCAGAGTTTTTTTCCAGTTGATATGAATCTTCATCTAATATCGTCGCATTATGTATGGGGAGCAGGTCATTTTTCCTTGAGCAGCTTCGTAATCTGCGGAACCAGATTGTCGAGGTCGCCGGCACCAAGCACCACAAGCACGTCGAAGTCGCGGCTCTTCACCAACGGCAACACGTCGGCAAGGCTGATCATACTCCGCTCAATGCCTGGACGCAATTCGTCGTAGATGAGCTTGGAAGTGACGCCGGGGATGGGTTCCTCGCGTGCAGGGTAGATGTCGCAGAGAATCACTTCGTCGAGCAGGCTGAGCGCTTCGGCAAATTCGCGGTAGAAGTCGCGGGTTCGCGTGTAGAGGTGCGGCTGGAAGATGGCCGTGATTTTCCTGTCCTGATAGAGCTGGCGGATACTCTTCGCGCTGGCCAGAATCTCCTTCGGATGGTGGGCATAGTCAGAGAGGAACACGTGGCGGTCGTCCTTCAGCTTGAAATCGAACCGACGGTCTACGCCGTGGAAGGTGCGCATGCCATAGCGGAGTTCCTCTGCTGTGCAGCCGCTGAGCTGTGCCATTGCCATTGCTGCCACACCATTCTCGATGTTGATGGGTACGGGATGCCCCAGTTGGACACCTTTCACGCATTCTATGGGCGACACAAAGTCGAAACTAATCTCGCCATTGCCAATCTGAATATTCTCGGCATGGAAGTCACCTTCGGTCAGGCTGTAGTCGTACACCTTGACACCGTCCTGAACGTCGGGCTTCATCTCCAGATTACGATGGATGATGAGTGCGCCGCCGGGCTGGATGAGCGTGGTGTAGTGGCGGAAGCTCTCGAGATAGGCCTCCTTTGTGCCGTAGATGTCCAGATGGTCGGGATCGGTAGAGGTGATGACAGTCATCCACGGGCGCAGCCAGTGGAAGGAGCGGTCGAACTCATCGGCCTCGATGACAACATAGTCGCTCTCCTTCGACAGCAGATAGTTCGTGCCATAGTTCTTCGTGATGCCGCCGAGGAAGGCATTGCAATCCACATGGCTCTGATGCAGGATGTGGGCACACATCGACGACGTGGTGGTCTTGCCGTGTGTACCGGCCACGCAGAGTCCTTTCAACATCTTCGTGAGTGTTCCCAACACCTGGGCACGCTTCTGCACCTCGAATCCTTTTTCGCGGAACCACACCAGTTCGGCATGGTCGGCGGGCACGGCAGGCGTATAGACGACGAGTGTGTTCTGCGGATTCTTGCAGGCATGCGGAATCTCATCAACGTTTTCCTCGTAGTGCAGGAGCATACCTTCCTTCTCCAAACGGCGGGTGAGTTCGGAGGGGGTCTTGTCGTAGCCAGCCACCACCATGCCGCAGTGCATGAAATAGCGGGCGATGGCACTCATACCGATACCACCTGCACCAATGAAATATACTGATTTGATATTCTTAATCTCCATGATTGTTTCTTGGATTTTACTTTCCTTCCGCCATGCGAATGACCTCGTCGGCAATGATGGCTGCCGAGTCGGGCAAGGCAAGTTTCAGGATGTTTTCATTGAGTTTCTTCAACCGCGCGTCGTCGCGCACGGTGCTGATGGCCAGTTGCAGCAGCGTGTCGGGAGCATCGGCATCCTTCACGTAGAGCGCCGCGTCCTTTTCCACGAGGGCCATAGCGTTTTTCGTCTGATGGTCTTCTGCCACATTCGGACTGGGCACCAGAATCACGGGCTTGCCAATGAGGCAGAATTCCGAAATGCTGCTGGCGCCGGCACGGCTCACCACAAGGTCGGCAGCCCGATAGGCGGCACCCATGTCGCTGATGAAGTCGGTCACCACCAGGTTTTCAGGCTGACCTGCCTGCTTCAGTTCCTCGGCTATCTGCGCACTGTAGTAGCGGCCTGTCTGCCAGATGACCTGCAGGTCGTTGCTGTCGGCCTTTTTCAGTTCGTCAAGATGGCGCAGGATGCTCTCGTTGACGGTGCGTGCTCCCAGACTGCCACCCACGAACAGGATGGTCTTCTTCGAAGGATCGAGCCCGAACGAGCGGATGGCATCCTCGCGGCTGACCGTTGTCTCCAGCAGAGCCTGGCGCACAGGGTTGCCCGTCATCATGATTCGGTCGGCAGGGAAGAAGCGCTCCATGCCTTCGTAGGCCACACAAATCTTGCGTGCCACCTTACCGAGTATCTTATTGGTCTTTCCGGCAAAGGAGTTTTGCTCCTGAATGAGGCAGGGGATACCCATGCGGGCAGCCGCCTTCAGCGTGGGATAACTGGCATAGCCGCCCACTCCCACAGCTGCCATCGGGCGAAACTGTTTCAAGATGCGGCGCACCATGAAGTCGCTCTTCAGCATCTTGTAAGGCAGCGCGAAGTTCTTCAACAGGTTCGAACGGTTGAATCCGCAGATAGGCAGACCCTTTATTTCATAGCCTGCGGCCGGCACTCGCTGCATCTCCATGCGCCCTTCGGCACCCACAAACAGGATGTTGGCATCGGGACGCTTGGCTCTGATGGCATTGGCTATCGACACGGCCGGAAAGATGTGGCCACCCGTGCCGCCGCCACTGATAATAATCCTCAATTCAGTGTCCATATTTCTATTTTCTTCTTTCATTTGCAAAAATACTCATTTTTTTCGTCATTCCCGCTTTTTCAGTAAACTTTTTTCGCGCAAGCCGTCAAGCCAGTGCGACACTTCCTGCAGCAACGGGCTCGTCAGCCTTGTACTTTTTCTTGGCCGAGCGGCTGATGCTCAGGATTACACCCACATAGATGCAGTTGATCATCGTCGACGTGCCGCCCTTGCTCACCAGTGGCAGCGGCTGCCCCGTCACAGGGGCCAGTCCCACGGCCACGCACATATTGAACAAGGCCTGCGTGACCAGCAGCAAGGCAAGCCCCATCGCCAGGAACGCCGGAAAATTGTTTTCACAGCGATTGGCGATGCGTCCGGTGCGGAACAGCAGGACGATGTAGAGGAACGCCACGGCCACGGCGCCCATGATGCCCATCTCCTCGATGATGATGGCATAGATGAAGTCGGAGAAGGCCTGCGACAGGAAGTCGCGCTCGACGGAGTTGCCCGGGCCTTTGCCTACTACGTTCGACGAGGCAATGGCAATGTTGGCATGGGCCGTCTGGGCGTCCTTGTCGAGGTCAACGTCGGCAGGAGCGATATAGGTCTTATCCGAAAACTTCAGAATACGGCCTTTCCACGTGCCGAAGCGGTGGAACACCTTGTCGAAAACATTCTCTCGCTTCACCACCACCTCCGTGGTCTGCTCGGTCAGCGACTGGTCGGAGTTCACGTCTTTCTTGTCGTTGCCCACAAGCATGATCATCAGGAACATGACCACTCCGAACAACACCACCACTCCAAGCAACTGGCCCAGCTGTTTCATGGGCACACGCCCAAGAATCATCATCATGAAGATGACCATGCACAGCAGGAAGGCTGTGGAGAAATTCTCGACAAGGATGAGCGGCACGATGAACGCACACACCACAAGGATGTACTTGAAGGCATGCGGGTCGGCCCCCTTTTCGGTCTGCATGGCGCTGAGAATCTGCGCCGTAGCCAGCACCAGCGTGCCCTTCGCTATCTCCGACGGCTGGAACTGCATGCCCAGGAAGCCCACCCAGCGCGAGGCGCCGTTGGTGCTCTGTCCGGCGAAGAACACCCAGATGAGCAACAGCACCGACAGGATGAGCAGGAACGGCGTGACTATCTTGAAGTACTTGCACTTGATGTTGAGCGTCACCACCATGCAGAAGATGCCCATCACGAGGATGCCGATGTGCTTCAGCACAGGTGCCAGATAGCTGCCTCCCTTGTACGTCAGCTGCGACGAGGCCGAATAGACCTCGACGACGCTGATGATGCACAGGAAGAAGAACACCATCCAGATGACCTTGTCGCCTTTGAATATGTTATTTAACGTCTTGTTGATCATATATTATAATGCTCTTACCAATGTCTTAAACTGATCGCCGCGATCCTCCATGTTCTTGAACAGGTCGAAGGAAGCACAGCAAGGCGACAGCAGCACAGTCTGGCCCGGCAGAGCCATCTCGTAGCAGGCGCTGACGCAATCCTTCATCGAGTGGACGTCGCGCACGGGGATGCCCATCGAGTCGAAGTTGTCGTGCAACTTCTGGTTGTCGGCTCCCAGGTAGACCAGTCCTACACATTTCTCCTTGATGAGCGGCTTGATGGGCTCGTAGTCGTTGCCCTTATCCTTGCCGCCGATGATGAGAATCGTGGGCGTCTTCATCGATTCCAGCGCATACCAGCAAGCATCGACGTTGGTGGCCTTCGAGTCGTTGATATACTCCACACCACGCACGCGGCAGACCTTCTCCAGTCGATGCTCCACGCCGGGGAAGTCGCCCAACGACTTGCGAATAACTTCTTTCTTGATACCGGCAATGTTGGCAGCCAGACCAGCAGCCAGCGAATTATAGATGTTATGAGTACCCGTAAGCGAGAGTTCCTCCTGTTCCATGTTGAACGGCACGGGGTACTCCAACCGGTACTGTCCCTCCTCTATGTAGCCGATGACACCGTTCTTCTTGACCAGTGAGAACGGACACTCCACGGCCTTAATATCGTACTTCTTCAGCTCGCGGCTGATGATGGGGTCGTCGGCCCAATAGATGAAGGCATCGTCGGGGGTCTGGTTCTGCAGGATGCGCATCTTCGCATCGACGTAATTCTGCATCTTGAAGTCGTAGCGGTCCAGATGGTCGGGCGTGATGTTGAGCAGTACGGCGATGTTGGCACGGAAGTCGTACATATTGTCGAGCTGGAACGACGAGAGTTCTATGATATAGTACTCATGGGGTTCCTCAGCCACCTGCAAAGCCAGTGAATGGCCGATGTTGCCCGCCAGACCGGCATCGTAGCCTGCCTCGCGGAAGATATGGTAGATCAGGCTCGTGGTTGTGGTCTTGCCGTTGGAGCCCGTGATGCAGATCATCTTCGACGTTGTGTAGCGGCCGGCAAATTCAATCTCGCTGATGATGGGGATGCCTGCCCGAATGGCCTTGCTGACCATCGGTGCCGTGTCGGGAATGCCGGGGCTCTTCACAATTTCGGTGGCCGAGAGAATCAGCTCTTCTGTGTGCTGTCCCTCTTCCCAGCTGATGCCGCGATCGTCGAGCATCTGCTTGTATTTATCCTTGATCTTCGACATGTCGCTCACGAACACGTCGAATCCTTCTTTCTTCGCCAGCACAGCGGCTCCAACGCCACTCTCGGCTGCGCCTAAAACTACAATTCGCTTCATCGTCTTCTTTTTTTCTCTTTTACTGCGGAAAGCATTGCCCTGGAAGTGGAAAACAAGTTGTTTTCATCTGCAAATCAACTTATTTTCTTCGGCAAATCAACTTATTTTCCTCTTTAAAAGCATTGCTCCGTCGGATGGGTTTTATATGGTTTTGTTCTATGTTTGTTATTAACGGGGGGGAGATGTTATCTCATCTTCAGCGTGATGATGGTCAGCGCGGCCAGGATGATGGTGGTGATCCAGAAGCGCACGGTGATTTTCGACTCATGGAACTGGCGGTGCGGCCACTTGCGGAAGACGTATTGGCTGGTCTCGTCGAGTTGAGAGTCGAGTTTGCGGAAGTTATCGTGGATAGGCGTGGCACGGAACACGCGCACGCGCTTGCCTTTTCTCTTACAGATTTTGAACACCTGCGTCTGAATGATGACGCTCAGGCTTTCAACGAAGAAGATTCCGCAGAGGATGGGCAGCAGCAACTCCTTGTGGATGATGACGGCGCAGACGCCGATGATGCCGCCAATCATGAGCGAACCGGTGTCACCCATGAACACTTGGGCGGGATAGGCGTTGTACCAGAGGAAACCAATCATGGCGCCTATGAAGGCACAGAGGAACACTACAAGCTCCTGCGAACCGGGTATGTACATGATGTTCAGGTAGGATGCCATCTCGATATGGCTCGACACATAGGCCAATATGCCCAGCGCCACGCCGATGATGGCCGAGTTGCCGGCGCACATGCCGTCCATGCCGTCGTTCAGATTGGCACCGTTCGACACGGCCGTGACCACGAGGATGGTCATGACGACGAAGAGAATCCAGCCCGCAGCGCTCTTATGCTTGCCGCAGAACGACATGACTTCGTCGTAGCCCAGATTGTGGTTCTTCACGAAGGGGATGGTGGTCTTCAGCGATTTCACGGGTTCAGACTTATGAGTGACAACGGTCTCGATGCCCTGCTTTTCGGTGGTAATATTCTCATGGATGACAGCATCGGGACTGAGCCAAAGCGTCAGGCCCACGATGAGTCCGATGCTGACCTGACCTACAATCTTGTACTTGCCCTTCAGACCGTCCTTGTTCTTACGGAAAATTTTGATATAGTCGTCGAGGAAGCCAAGGAAGCCCAGCCAGATGGTGGTGCCGATCATCAGCAGCAGGTAGATGTTGCGCATGCGGCCCAGCAGCAGCACGGGCACAAGGATGCTGACGGCGATGATGATGCCACCCATTGTGGGCACACCGACCTTCTTTTCGCCGAAGGGATCGATGCTCTTGTCGCGGGCTGTCTCGGCAATCTTACGACGCTTCATGTACTTGATGAAGCGCTCGCCGAACCATGCCGAGATGAGTAGCGAGAGGATGAGTGTGAGCAGGGCGCGGAAGGAAATATACATCCACATGCGCGAACCTGGTATGTCGTATTGCTCTAAAAAGCGGAACAGATAGTATAGCATTTAATATCGGATTATGAACTATGAATGATGAACTATGAATTGAACACGTCGCGCAACACTTCCTTGTCGTCGAAGTGGTGCTTCACGCCCTTGATTTCCTGATAGTCCTCGTGGCCTTTACCGGCTACGAGCACGACGTCGCCCTTCTGGGCCAGCATGCAAGCAGTGCGGATGGCTTCGCGGCGGTCGACGATGGCGAGCACCTTCTTCATCTGCTTCTGGTCGAGGCCGGCGAGCATGTCGTCGATGATGGCTTGCGGCTCCTCGAAGCGAGGATTGTCGCTGGTGATGATGACGCGGTCGCTCTGGCGTACAGCCTCCTGGGCCATGAGCGGGCGCTTGCCCTTGTCGCGATTGCCTCCGGCTCCGCAGACGGTGATGACGTGGCCGCCCTTGCCGTCGAGCACTTCATGGATGGCGTTGAGCACGTTCTCCAGTGCGTCGGGTGTGTGGGCATAGTCGACGATGGCGGTGAAGCCTTCGGGCGATCGCACGGGATCAAGCCGGCCGCTGACGCTGTGCAGGGTGCTCATCGTCACCAGAATGTCCTCGGGCTGCTTGCCAAGCATCACGGCGGCACCATAGACGGCGAGCAGATTGGAGACATTGAACTTACCGATGAACTGCACGCCTACCTCGCGACCATCCACCTCCAGATACATGCCCTCGAAGTGGCACTCCAGGATGCGGGCGCGGAAGTCGGCCATCGAGCGCGTGGAGTAGGTCTTCACCGTGGCGCGCGTGTTCTGCACCATGAACATGCCGTTCTTGTCGTCGGCATTGGTGACGGCAAAGGCTGTCTTGGGCAGGTCGTCAAAGAACCGTTTCTTTGCATCCCGATAGTTCTCGAAGGTCTTGTGATAGTCGAGGTGGTCGCGCGTCAGGTTGGTGAAGATTCCTCCTGCAAACTGCAGCCCGCCGATGCGGCGCTGGGCGATGGCGTGGCTGGAACACTCCATGAAGGCATATTCGCAACCGGCCTCCACCATGCGTGCCAACAGCCGGTTGAGCTCGATGGCATCGGGGGTGGTGTGGCTGGCAGGCACTGCCTCATCCTCGATATAGTTGCACACCGTGGAGAGCAGGCCGCAGCGGTGGCCCATTTTCCTATACATATTATATAATAAGGTGGCGATGGTAGTCTTACCGTTGGTACCAGTTACGCCGACAAGCGTCAACTTGCGCGACGGGTCGCCATAGAACAAGGTGGCCACGGGGCCCACGGCTTCCTCGGTGGAAGCCACCTGTACATAGGTGACACCTTCAGCACGCGCGTCCTCGGCAGGCATGTCCTCGCAGAGCACCGCCACGCCCCCCAGCTCGACAGCTTTCGGAATGAAGCGATGACCATCGACCTGCGTACCCTTCATGGCCACGAAGAGTCCGCCTGCAGAGACCTTGCGCGAATCGATCTCTACACCTGTGATTTCCTTTTCTACATCGCCGACGACAGCCGTCGGCTTGATGTTCTTCAACAGTTCGCTCAGTTTCATATATGATTATTCTTTTTGTTATTCATCGATAAATACACTGATGCCTACACCTCGAGCAACAACTCGCAGATGTCGCCCTTCTTGATTTCGTGGCCCGGCGCCAGACTTTGCTTCGTCACCTTGCCACGGCCTCTCAACTGCACACGCACGCCACGACGCTCAATCAGATAGACGGCATCGCGGGCTCCCATACCCCTGACGTCGGGCATCACCGACTGGTTGCCGACCTGCTCCTGCTTCAGCGCAATCTGCTTGTCCTTCACCTTTTCGGCCCTACCCCATATAGGATTGCTTTCGGTATAGCTGCCCGTCCAGTCGGTGTTGACATTGAATCCCAGATGCGAGAGCACGTAGTCGGCAGCAATGAGATTGCCATCTTTCACGTCGGGCACGAGCACCGAAGCAGAGTCGCGGGCATCTTTCACGTCGAGTTTCAGGTTCTGGGCCAGGATGCCTTCCGAAATATTGTGGAACACCACGCCCGACATGCCGCCACCCGAAGCGGGCAGACCCGACTTCTGAATGCAGACGATGCAGGAATAGCGGGGGGCGTCGGCGGGGAAGAAGCCTGCGAAGGAGAGCAGATACTGCATCGTGCCGGAGTGATAGCCTGCCGTACCGTGCGAAATCTGCGCCGTTCCGGTCTTTCCTGCCACCTTGAACGACTTCGAGCCTGCCTTCTTGCCCAGACCGATGCTCACCACCTGCTCCAGGATGGTCTGGATTTTCTTGATGGTCTCGGGCTTGGCAATACGCTCGTGGAGCACCGTGGGCGGATAGTCGGCGATGACCTCGCCATTCTTCACCACCTGCTTCACGAAGCGGGGTTTCATCATACGGCCGTTGTTGGCAATGGCGTTGTAGAACGTCAGCGTGGAGATGGGGGGCACCTGCGTCTCATATCCTATCGACATCCAGGGCAGGGCCGTGTCGCTCCAGCGATTGCCGGTCCACTTGCCACGCTTGTCCTTGAACGGTTTGCGGATGACGGCCGGCGACGAGCCCATCAGCGGAATCTGAAGGTCGTCGGCCAGTCCGAGGCGGTAGATGCCCTCTACGAACTTGTCGGGATGGTCGTGGTAGTATTCGTCGACAATGCGACTCACGCCGATGTTCGAACTGACATGCAGGGTCTGCGGCAGGGTGAGCGTTCCGTAGCCGCCCTTGCGCCAGTTGTGGTCTTTCATCTGACGCTTGTACATGGGCCACACGCCACCGCCGGTCTCTACACGCTTCGTCGTGTCGCACTTTCCATCGTCGAGACACACCATGATAGAAGCTGTCTTGAACACCGAACCCGGCTCCAGCAGGTCGCTGACGGCGTGGTTCTTTATTTCGCGATACTCACCGTCGGCACATTTCTCCATGTTCACGATGGCCTTGATGTCGCCCGTCTGCACCTCCATCACGATGGCCACGCCCACATTGCCGTTAATGAGTTTCAACTCGTCGATGACGGCACGCTCGGCAAGATCCTGAATGCCCACGTCGATGGTCGTGACGATGTCGGCACCGTCCACGGGCGGCGTGTCCATGATGTCGAGCCACTTGTTGAGCACCTTGCGGCGGTGAATGATTCCGTTCTTTCCGCGCAGGATGCTGTCGTAGCTCAGCTCAAGTCCGAAGCGGGCCGAGTCTTTGCTGCCGAACATGGTGCCGATGGTACGGCCTGCGGCAGAGCCGAACGGACGCTGGCGGGCATTGAACTCCTCAACGAAGAAACCACTTTTGAACGACGCACGCACGATAAACTCGCCGTTGTTGGTCTCCGAATTGAACGGCATGTCGAAGACAGGCAGTCTTCTCACCTCCGAGAAGGTGTTGAAGTCCACGCGATAGTTCCAGATGGCCCAGTGGCGCGAGCCCACCTTGCCGTTCTTCTGCACCTGACGGCGACCTTCCTCCAGATGTTCGCGGAAAGCTTTCGCCGACTTCTCAGGGAATATCTGGTTCAGACAGAGGCAGATGGTGTCGAGTTTGGCCTCCCACAACGAGTCGCGCCCCGACTCTCTGAGCGCCTGGAAGTCCATGTAGAGTTTAAATTCCGGCAGCGTAGAGGCCATGAGCTGGCCGTCGCTCGAGAGAATGTTGCCTCGGTTGGGCTTCACGCTCACGCTGTCCTTCTTCTGCCTGGCGGCCACCTCCATCCAATAATCGCGCTTAGCCGTCATTATATATAATGTCTTGCCCACGACAGCTGTTGCCAGCAGCGTCATCACGATGACGATGGCACTGTAGCGGGGCATTATTTTCTTCTGATCAAACTTACTCATGGTTCTCTTTCAACTTTTTATTCCGGCAACTGAATGATGTAGGCAGGCTGGCTGGGAATCTTCAGCACGCTGTCCTTGTTGCTCTGCAACAGTTCGAGCACGCGGCTCTCGCGGCTTTTTTCCGTCAGCTGGCTACTGGTCGACAGGGCTTTGTACTTGGCGTCCTGCAGTTCTTTCTGCAGGCGGTCTATCTCGATGAGGTCTTTCTGGCAGCTGTAGCGGTTGGAGATGTAGATGATGATAAACAGCGTGATGAGCAGGAACAGCCAAATCTGTCGGCGCATAGTCTGCGTCGTCAGGATATCGCCACCCAGAATCTTGCGCAAGGTGAAGTTCTTCGACATCGGAGCCTCGCCCTCGATGGCCTGCTCGCGAATGACTTCCTGCAACGTGGGGGCCTCGCCGCTGTCCTTCACAGCGTCGCTTGCAGCCGCAGCCTCCTTCGGGGCTTCGTCAGTCTTTGCTGCCGTTTCCGTGGCCGCCACTTCTTCGATAGTCAGCTTCGGGGCTTCTGTCTTTTCCTTTTTCTCGTTCGCCATACCAATTATCTTTCTCTAACTTCTGTCACCATTCTTCATTCCTATTCTCAACTTTGCACTGCGGCTGCGCGGATTGCGCTCCTGCTCGTCGTTGTCGGGCGTAATAACCTTGTTGTTCACCAACGTGAACGGACTCTCAACACGACCGAAGAAGTCTTGCTTCACACGACCTTCCACGTTGCCCGACTTCATGACGTTCTTCACCATGCGATCCTCCAGCGAGTGGTAGGTGATGACCGACAGGCGCCCACCGTCGCGCAGCAGGTCGGTGGCAGCCAGCAACATCTGGCGCAGAGCCACCATCTCGCGGTTCACCTCGATGCGCAGGGCTTGAAACACTTTCGCCATGTCCTTCTTCAGGCCGCGGTCGTCGTTGCGCGCTCCCCGGCCGAGAATGCTCTCGGCAATCCGCATGAGGTCCTGCGTCGTCGCAATGGGTTGTTCCGAGCGGGCCTTCACCACGGCCGAGGCCAGACGGCGGGCCTGCTTCAGTTCGCCGTAGAGGTAAAAGATGTCGGCCAACTGCCCCTCGTCGTATTCGGCCAGCACGTTGGCTGCCGTGTAGCGTGCCCGCTTGTTCATCCGCATGTCCAGCGGAGCATCGAAGCGGAACGAGAAGCCACGCTCGGCGTCGTCGAAGTGATGGCTCGACACGCCCAGATCGGCCAGCAGGCCGTCTATGCGCTCCACGTCGTAATAGCGCATCCAGTTCTTCAGATACCGGAAGTTGGAGCGCACAAACGTCAGTCGGCTGTCGTCCACGATGTTCTGCTCGGCATCCTCGTCCTGATCGAAGCTGAACAGACGGCCCTCAGGCCCCAGACGCCTCAGAATCTCGCGCGAATGGCCGCCACCACCGAAGGTCACGTCCACATAAATGCCGTCGGGCTTGATGTCAAGCCCGTCGACGCTCTCCTTCAGGAGCACTGGAACATGATATGTCTCTGCCGTCGTCGCCATGTCTTTTATTCAATGATTAAAAAATTTGTCCTGACAATCCGTCCTCCATCACGCTCTGCATCGCAGCGCCAAACTCCTCGGCCGACATCATGGCGGCCTCAGCCTTCTCTGATGCCCAAATCTCGATGGTATCGCCATTGCCCGTGAACTTCACCGACTGCTGGATGCCTGCCATCTGCAGATAGCGCTTCGGTATCAGGAAGCGGCCGTTGCCGTCGAGCGCCAGCAACTCCACCTGCGAAACAAACTGACGGAATATCTTCTGGTGCTGGGCATTGTAGCGGTTCAGCCGCGAGCGCACCAGATCCATCTGCTCGTTCCAGACACTTTCGGGATAGAGCACCAGGCAGTCCTCAAACACGTCCTTGCGCAGCACCAGGTTCTCGTCGCCAGATGTCTGCAACACCTTGCGGAAAACGGCAGGCAGGAACGCGCGTCCCTTCGCGTCGATTTTTGCTTCAATATTACCTAAAAAACGCATACGTACTTCTTCTATATAGAAAACGACTACAAAATTAAACATTTTTCCCCACTTTCCTCCACTTTTCCCCACAAATTTTCGATTTTAACATAAATTTTCATTCTGATTGCTCACTTTCGCCATTTCGTGCAATTATCCTTAGCGGGCAGAAAAGACTGGGCAAAATGTCGAAACCGGACGGCAAACGTCCTACATGCGACCAGTTTTTTCATTTTTTTTTTGAAAAAAGTATTTACTTTCCAAATAATTTGTTATTTTTGCAATTTGAAAGTCAAAATTATCATGAGCGAAACCATACAAAAGACTATCGACATCGATCAGGTTCTGCGCAGCAAGATGGGCGACAAAGCCAAATGGGTGCCGCGACCTGCGGTGAGTTGGCTGAAGCACATCATCCACCAGGACCAGGTGAACGAGTTTCTCTGGCAGAGCCGCCATCTATCCGGCACTCCCTGGCTGAAGGCCTGTGTGACCTATCTCGACATGACGCTCGACATTGTGGGCAAGGAAAACCTGCCCGACAAAGACGACGGGCGCCTCTACACCTTCGTCTCCAACCACCCGCTGGGAGGCATCGACGGCGTGGCTCTCGGCAGCATCATCGGCGAGCACTACGACGACAACTTCCGCTACCTCGTCAACGACCTGCTCATGAATCTGCCCGGACTGGCTCCGCTCTGCATCCCCATCAACAAGACAGGCAAGCAGAGCCGCGACTTCCCCGCTATGGTGGAGGCCGGTTTCAAGAGCGACCATCACATGCTCATGTTCCCTGCCGGACTCTGCTCGCGCAAGGGCAACGACGGACTCATTCGCGACCTCGACTGGAAGAAGACCTTCATCAGCAAGAGCATCGAGACCCAGCGCGACGTCGTGCCCATCCACTTCGGCGGTCAGAACTCCGAGCGTTTCTACAACATCGCCCGCTGGTGCAAGCGCCTAAACCTGAAGTTCAACGTGGCCATGCTCTTCCTTGTCGACGAGATGTACCGCAACGTCGGCAAGACCTTCCGCGTTGCCATCGGCAAACCCATCCCCTGGCAGACCTTCGACCGGTCGAAGTCGCCTGCACAGTGGGCACAGTGGGTGAAGGACGAAGCCTACAAACTCTAAACTACAAACAGTAAACTATCAACGATAAATGGAACAACCCATCATCCCACCGATTGACAAAGAATTGCTCAAGCGTGAGCTCACTCCTGAACGCCAGCTCCGCATGACCAACAAGAGCAACAACGAGATTTATGTCATCACTGCCCACGAGGCCCCGAACGTGATGCGTGAGATAGGCCGACTGCGCGAGATTGCATTCCGCGAGGCAGGCGGCGGCACTGGCATGGAGGTCGACATCGACGAGTTCGACACCTGCGAGAATTGCTATAAGCAACTCATCGTGTGGAACCCAGAAGCCGAGGAAATCATCGGCGGCTACCGCTACATCTTCGGTTCCGATTGGGAACTCGACGACAACGGTCAGCCCAAACTGGCCACGAGCCACATGTTCCATTTCTCCGAAAAGTTCATTCACGACTACATGCCCTACACCGTCGAACTGGGCCGCTCGTTCGTGTCGCCCGACTATCAGAACGTGCGCAAGAACACCAAGAGCATCTTTGCCCTCGACAACCTATGGGACGGTCTGGGCGCGCTCACCGTGCTCAACCCCCACGTGAAGTACTTCTTCGGCAAGGTCACCATGTATCCCTCCTACATCAGGCGCGGACGCGACATGATTCTCTACTTCCTCAACAAGCATTTCGGCGACAAGGAAGGACTCATCACCCCGATGAAACCGCTGAAAATTGAAGCTGACCCCGTCGAGATGGCGGCCCTCTTCTGCGAGGACGACTTCAAGAAAGACTACCGCATTCTGAACTCCGAGGTACGCCGTTTGGGCTACGACATCCCGCCGCTGGTGAACGCCTACATGAGTCTCTCGCCCACCATGAAGCTCTTCGGCACCGCCATCAACTACGGCTTCGGCGACGTCGAGGAAACAGGCATCCTCATTGCCGTCGACGAGATACTGGAAGACAAGCGCATTCGCCACGTAGACTCCTACATACGCGAGCACCCCGAAGCGCTGCAAATAGCCAGTGAAGCGCAGAAACTCATTGCAAACCACTATCAGAAGAGGCCGTAGATACGCAGCCTCTTCTTTTTTCCCAGGGAAGCCATAAACCATTCTCCTGCCGTTGGCACCCACTGCCAGGGCCGGGCCACCACGCCCTGCACTGCCAGAGGTTCCTGCGCCATGCGTGAGGAGCTTATGACCATAAAAAATGGCAAAAAACGTCGGTTTCAACGGGGCATGCCTCCCTCAGAAGAGCTTCTGAGAGCACCATCACCACAAGAGCGCCGATTCAGACAACCCACAGAGGGAGAGTATCAACCCGTTGCAGACCCGATGAAATCAGGGATTTTTGCTGATTTCACATCTATCTGCATACTATTTTGCGTACTTTTTTGCGTACTTTTTTGCATACTATTTTGCATACTATTTTGCATACTATTTTGCATACCCCTGCTGCGAGTTTTCTTATCGCAGCAGGGGATTCTTTTTTCAGCTATTCTTCCATCAGCACCTTCACGGCACGCTCCAACTGCGGGTCACGACCGTTGATGTAGTCCACGGGCGCGTTATGAACCTCGACGTCGGGCCAGAGTTCGCTGTTCTCTGTCCACTCACCGCGCATGTCCTTCTTGCCCACCTGGGGGATGCCGAACACCATCGTGCGATCCATCAGCGTCTCCCACCACACACTGGTGGCAGTGCCGGCTACGGGTGTGCCCACCAGTTTGCCGATGCCCAATTCGCGATACACCCAGGGGAATCCTTCGCCGTTGCTGTAGCAATCCTCGTTCATCAGCACGCACGACGTACCCACCCACTTGGCCAAGGGGTCGCGTCCCACATATACGCCACGCGGCATGAAGTTATGATACAGTTTGCCACTGAGCAGTGTGCAGAGATCGTCGTGCAGCCAACCGCCGCCATTGTAACGCTCATCCACGATGACACCCTTACGATTGCGGTTTTCGTCGTTCAGCAGGGTGCTGTAGAGTTCGCGGAAGCACTCGCTGTTCATCGATGCAATGTGCACATAGGCCAATTGTTTCCCCGACAGGCTGTCCACCAATTGGCGGTTGCGGTCGACCCACCGCTTGTAGAGCAAGTCGTTGAGTTGCGCGCTGCTGATGGGTTTCACCACGATGTCCTCACGCTCGCGTTTCGACGGGTTAAAGACAGTCACGCGCACTGCCTTGCCAGCCTTACCGTCGAGCATCCAGTTATAGTCCTCACCAGCTTTGATGGTGTTCCCGTCGATGGCTTCGATGATGCTGCCAGCACCTACGCCAGTATTCTTCACGGCAAAGGGACCGCGCTTGATGACCTCCGCTACGCGCAAGCCGTCGCCCTCGTAATCTTCATCGAAGAACAGGCCCAGGCTGGCCGTAGGCAAGGAAGCGCCCGGAGCACGATAGCGTGCACCAGTATGCGAGCCGTTCAGCTCTCCCAGCATCTCGCTCAACATATCACTCAGGTCGTAGTTGTTGCTGATGTGCGGCAGGAAGCGCTCGTAGGTTTTCCGATAGCCCTCCCAGTCGACGCCATGCAGGTCGGCCACGTAGAATTTGTCCTTCACCTGTCTCCACACATGGTCGAACAGATACTGGCGCTCCTCATAGGGGCGATAGTTGAACGCAGCCTCGAAGGCTACAGCCGTGGCACTTCCCTTTGCCAAATCCACCTTCTTGATACCATCAGAACAGAGGAACAGGTTCTTGAATGCCTTGTCGGTCTCCATGCGACCAGCACCTACGTCCTTAAGCACCAGCTCCGTCTTATTCTCCAGGAAGTCACGCTTCCACAAGTCGTAGCCACCTTCGAAGGCAGCCTGATAATACAATGTGTCGCCTTTCGGTGAAAGCACAGCGTCGCCCATGTGGCTCGAGGCCGTGGTGAGTCTCACTATGCGGTCGCGGCAGTTCTCCAAGTCTAGCACCAGGGGCTTCACCGATTCGTCCTGAGTTTTTCCGTTTTTTCCGGATTTCCCTGACTTTTTGGATTTTTCGGGCTTTTCAGCGTCTTTCTTTTCCTCCTTATTCTTTTCGTCCTGCAGTGCCTTCTCCTCCTTACTCATGCGGAAACGCTCATAGGCGTCCAGGTCGAAGAACATCAGGTAGGCATCGCTCTCCGAGCCCCAGCTGCCGTGGCTGCGATAGCCTGCGCGGTCGCTTTGGTAGAGCATGGCCTTGCCTCCCAGCACCCAGCGTCCGCCCTCGTCGCTGTAGGCACTGTTGGTCAGATTGTGCAGCTCACCGCTGCCCGAAGCTGCCACAATGGCTATGTCGGGACTATGCCATCCTCCCGTGCCGATGTAGCCCGTCATGAGCCATCGGCTGTCGGGGCTCCATTCAAACCACAGGTCGCCGTCGCTGTAGGAATAGTTGTACTTGCCGTCCATAGCTGTCACCACCTGACGAGTTGCCACATCCATGACACGCAGCGTGCCACGATCCTCAAAGAAAGCTATTTTCTTGCCGTCGGGACTGAAGACAGGCTGCTGCGACGTCAGCGTGGTCTGCGTGAGCTGTTCCTCCTCCACTTCGCTGGCATAGCAGAACAGCTTATCTTCCTTGTTCTTGATCGCAGAGCAATATATCTGCCACACACCATTGCGCTCAGCAGCATACACCAAGCTACGGCCGTCGGGGGCAAAACTCACGTTGCGCTCCTGTTCAGGCGTGTCGGTAATACGGCGCGTAGTCTTGTAGTCCACTGATGTCACGAACACATCGCCGTGGGCAACAAAGGCCACCTCCTTGCCGTCGGGCGAGAGCGCAATCTCGGTAGCACCCGATGTCAGTGTCTGGCGCACCAGGTCACGATCCTGCCGGTCGGCAACGATTTCCACGCTCACCTTCTGCGGTTCGGAGCCCTCTCGCATCGTGTACAGCTCGCCATCGTAGCCGAAGCACAGCGTGCCGTTCTTCGCCACCGTGAGAAAACGCACGGGGTTACCCTTAAAGTGGGTCAGCTGCACGCCGCCGTTATCGGCTGCCATCGGCTGGACCGAAGATGCTTTCCAGACGTTGAACGTTCCGTCCTGCTCACTCAGATAGTAGAAGGCCTCGCCATCGGGAGCCCACACAGGCGTCCTGTCCTCACCTCGGAACGACGTCAGCTGCATGAAGGTGCCCTCGTCTGCACGTCCCTCACTGCCAGGAGTGAGGCTCCAGATGTCTCTCGTCACAGCACTCTGATGGTGTTTGCGGAACGCATCCTCGTATCCCTTCACGTCGTGGTAAAGCAGTTGTCCACGATGGTTGATGCTCACGTCCTCCATCGTGATGGTCGAGTAGAGGCGCGAGCGGCCGCCCTCAGTGCCTACCACGTACACCTGCGGAAACGTACTCTCCGCCAACATACTGCTTCGCACAGCCGGCATCAGGGCTGCCTTGTAGAGCACGTGGCCGCCATCCAGGAATGCCAGTGGAGTCTCGTTGGCACTATGGGTGGTGAGTCTGCGTGGCGTTCCGCCCAGACGGTTCATCACCCACACGTCGAGGCTACCCTCGCGGTCGCTGGCAAAGGCTATCTGCCGCCCGTCGGGGCTCCACACTGGATATGCGTCGTAAGCACTGTTCGTAGTCAGTTGGCGTGCCTGACCTCCTTCCACAGCCACCAGGTAGAGGTCGCCTCTATACGAAAACACTATGTCCTCGCCGTCGGGCGAGATGGCGGGATAGCGCATCCACAACGGAACATCTGCCGCCAGGGTCGTCAGCGTGCCGACAAACATCGCTACTAATACAAGAAATCTATTCATACTGATTCGTCTTAAGGTGTTGTTTGGTGCAAAGTTACAACATTTTGACGGCGAATGCAAGAAAATCGCGAAAAACATCTGTGTAGATGCCTCGCAGCCCAACGACACCAGTAACAGCGCAGCGAAGGCAATGCGTTCCTCTTCGTCATGCCCTTTCTATGAATTTTTCCGACAAAACGACCTCCGCGTGAAACATCAAACCAGAGCGTGAAACAATGGGGAAAGGAGCTTTCGGGTACGCAAAACAACGCTCGAGACCCCCAACCCCCTATGTTAGGGGGCTTAATACCTATGGTTTGGATGATACAACTCTATGAGATGGAGCATGCAACTCAATGAGATAGATCGACTAAACCTATGGTTTACGTGGTCTAAACCTATCGTTTTAAGCCCCCTAACATAGAGGGTTGGGGGTCTCGAGAAGCTAAGTTGCTGATTGATAGGTTGTTAGAGACTTCGCCAAAATACGGGCGTATTTGCGAAAAAATATTTTGCGGTCGGGAATTTTTAAAAATTAGCTGGGTATTTTCGACCAATTATTTTTACATAAAAAAGGTTCGCCTGGACTTTTCTGCGTCCGGGCGAACCTTTATGGGTTGCTGCGACTCTGCGCGGGGGCTTACATGGCAAACTTGTAGCCGAGGGTGAACTGGAACACGCTGTGCTTCGGGTCAGCGTTCTCGAACACCTTCGTCAGGCCGAAGTTGTAGCGGCCATCAATCACGAAGTTGCTGATTTCGTAGGACAGGCCGATGGGGAGCGAGAGGTCGAACGACTGCACGCCGTCGATGTCGCCTTCCGATTCACCGCCGTAGCCAGCCACAGAGCCGGAGAACTTGCTCTTGGCCGAAAGGTTCATGCCAGGCTGCAGGCCCAGTTTCACGGCCAATCCCTTCGTGACGTAGACGTTGAGCATGAGGGGAATGTTCAGATAGTCGGTCTTCGTGGTGGTCTTGGTATTCACGTCGATGCCGAAGAGGCTGATGCCATTGTCGGACTTGCATCCCTGCATGGAGTAGAGTGCTCCAGCCGAGAGGCTCAACAGGTCGGTCAATTGGTATTCAAGTTCGGCTCCGACAACCACTCCAAGACGAGGATCGGTGTTGTCCAAATCACTCAGGTTGGCAACGTTCAGACCCACCTTTGGCTGAATGGAAAGTGTACCAGGGGCAAACTGTGCAAATGCGCCCAGCGAAAGCATCATAAGCGATGCCATTAGAAATAACTTTTTCATACTGTTTTGATTTTTGTGTTAATAAAGTTTTATTAAAAAGCTGTTACTCTTCGGGAGCCTTGTCGATGAGATCCATGAATTCATCGAGTTTCGGCGTGATGATGATCTGGGTGCGACGGTTGCGCTGCTTGCCCAGTTCGGTGTCGTTGGTAGCAATGGGATTGTACTCGCCACGGCCACCGGCGGTCAGGCGCTTCGGGTCGACGCCATAGTGGGTCTGCAGGTACTGCACGACGCTCGAGGCACGCAGGCAGGAGAGGTCCCAGTTGTTGCGGATGTTCTCGCGGGTGATGGGCACGTTGTCGGTGTTACCCTCGATGAGCACGTCGTAGTCCTTGTAGTCCATGATGATCTTGGCAATCTTCGACAGTGTCTCCTCGGCGCGGCTGTTGATTTCGTAGGAGCCGCTCTTGTAGAGCATGTTGTCGGCCAGCGAGATGTAGACGACACCCTTCAGCACCTGCACGTCGACCTCCTTCAGCTCTTCCTTCGAGAGCGAGCGGGTGAGGTTGTTGGTGAGCACCATGTTCAGCGAGTCGCTCTTCGACTTCACGTCCACGAGGTGACGGATGTACTGGTTCGACTCGTTGATCTGGTCAACCAGTTTGTCGATGGAGATGTTGTTCTGCGAGGCGTTGGCCACACTCTGGTCGAGGGTCTTCTGCAGGCGTGCGTAGGCCTTCTTCTGATCTTCGAGAGCCTGCTTCTGTGCAGCGAGGGCCTCCTCGAGCGAGGTGACGCGGGCATTGGCACCAGCGAGTTGCTCCTTGGCGGTCTGATAGCTCGACTGGAGTTCGCGGTTTTCGTTCTGACAGTTCACCAGGTCTTTCTTGCTGGCGCAGCTCGTCGCGAGCAGGCATGCTGCTGCGGCGGCGATGATGATGGTCGTTTGTTTCATATTCTCTTCTTTTTTAAGATTTTTTCCTTAGGCTTGCCAGTCGGACCAGAAGTACCAGAGATACTAGCCATACCGGCCTTTGCTGGCCCCTAACGGGGCAATCACGGGGCAAAAATAAGCCTTTTGTTGCTAATATGACGACTCAGGAGGCAGAAAGTTGCCGCGAATTATCTATTTTTAACGTACGCGGCGATGTTCCACCCTGTGTTTCAACACTTTTCAACCTTTCACTCTTCACTTTTCACTTCCTTCCACTCACCTGTCTCAAAATTGATGAGGAAGCGTTCGCAGTAGTGGAACTGGCATTCGGTGCCCTGGAAGGTGATGGGGAAGATGATGGTCTTCGAGTGGGGCAGGTCGGGATCCATCCAGCGGTCGCCCACGTAGAGATAGGTGGTCTGGCGGGTGCCGCGTATGACGAGCACGGCGGCAGCCTGCGTGCGGTAGGCCACGGAGTCGCCGATGTTGCGCAGGGGTTGCCAACCCGTGGTGAGGTCGTGGGTGTAGGACATCTTACACTGGTTGGGTGCCCAGCCCGAGCAGGCCGAGTTGAACATGAAATAGAGGTCGCGCTCGCCCTTCACGGCAGCCGGCACGCGTACGATGGCCGGTGCCTCGCGGCGCTCACCCTCGAAGAGCGGCGTGTGGCTGACGGGTGTCAGGTAGTCGTCGGAAAGCCGGAAGAGGCCGAGGTTGGTGTTCTCCTCGGTAGTGGAGATGAAGTAGGCCGTGCCGTCGTCATCGACAAACACATTGCAGTCGCGGCTCTTGATGCCCATCGGCCTGCCCGACCAGACGAGCTGGTAGTTGCCGTCGATGGAGTCGCTCTGAAAGCAGGCGGCTTCAGAGGCGGCGTAGTTGCGCGACTCCCAGTGGCACCAGACGACGTACTTCTGCGTCTTCTCGTTGTAGAGCAGCTTGGCGCGCTCTATCATGCGGCGGCGTCCCAGGTCGGGCGAAGTGACGAAGTTCTGGATGATTTTCTTCACGAACCGCCAGTGCTGGAGGTCTTCCGAGGCATAGAGGTTGACGTCGGGATTCCAGGAGTGGGCACGGTCCTCGCCCACCATATACCACGTCTTGCCTAGCTTGAGGAAGCCGGGCGCATGGGCCTGCACGAGGTTGCCGTCGGTGTCGGTCCACACGTCGCCGTTGCGAATCTCAGTCCACTGTCCCTGCTTGCGCTTCTGCGTGCCGGACGGCTCTGCCTGACTGGTGGCAGCGAGGCAGAGCAATGCGATGATAGTCAAGAATGTTTGTTTCATGTTGCTTGCATAATGATTTCTTGCGCACAAAATTACGAAAAAAGTTATTAATATTAAGGTGTGATACCAACTTTTTTTTGTAACTTCGCAGCATGAAACTGAAAATACGATTCTTCGTGTCGTTGGGGCTGACGACGTGGCTGCTGCTGAGCAGCCTGTGCGCACAGGCCGTGACGACCGAGGCTGGTGTGTCGAAAGCACTGGCCGACTACCGCGCTGCCCACATCAGCGACATCCACTATCAACTGACGTTCACCATCCCCGAAAGGAAAGAACTGGCGGTGACGTTCTCTGAGATCATGCGCTTCACGTGGACGGGCGACGAGGACCTGCAACTGGATTTCCAAGGCTCGGCCGAGCAGTTGGAAAAGGTGATCGGCGTGAACGGCAAGGGTGTGAAAACGGTCCTGCGCGACGAGCACATCGTCATTCCGAAGCGCTATCTACGCGAGGGCGAGAACATCGTCGAGGTGATAGGACGCAGTGGCGACAAGGCCTTGAATCGCAGCGACGACTACCTGTACACGCTGTTTGTGCCCGACCATGCACGCTCGGTGTTCCCCTGCTTCGACCAACCCGACCTGAAAGCGCAGTTCCTGCTGAAACTGCATCTGCCCGAGGGCTGGACCAGCATCTGGAACCAGACGCAGAAGCCCATCCCTACCTATCTATTCTCCTTCACGGCCGGACGATTTCAGGTACAGAAGGCCATGCGCGACGGTCGCGAGCTGACGGCCCTCTACCGCGAAACCGACCCGAAGAAGGTGGCGCAGCTGCCCGTGGTATTCGACCAGGTGGCACTGTCGCTGCGATGGATGGAGCAGTACACGAACATACGCTATCCGTTTGAGCAGTACGGCTTTGTGGTGCTGCCGGGCTATCAGTTCGGCGGCATGGAGCATCCGGGCTGCATACAGTTTACCGACCGCCGCATCTTCCTGGGCCAGCAGCCCACGCCCGACGAGGAACTGAACCGGCTGAACCTCATCGCCCACGAGACGGCCCATATGTGGTTTGGCGACCTGGTGACGATGCGCTGGTTCGACGACGTATGGACGAAAGAGGTGTTTGCCAACTTCATGGCCGACAAAATATCGCGCGAGCAATTCCCCGACGTGAACCACGATCTGGCCTTCCTGCGTGCCCACTATGCCGCCGCACTGGCCACCGACCGTACCGAGGGCACCCACCCCATTCAGCAGCCGCTGGAGAACCTGAACCAGGCCAGCCTGCTCTATGGCAACATCATCTACCACAAGGCCCCCATCATGATGCGGCAGCTGGAACTGCTGAAGGGCGAAGAGGCGCTGCGGCAGGGACTGCAGAGCTATCTGCGGAAATATGCCTACGGCAACGCCACGTGGGACGACCTCGTGGGCGAGCTGGACCAGGTGAGGCCGGAGCATAACGCGCAGTCGTTCAGCGACGTGTGGGTGAAGCAGAAAGGACTGCCCACCATCAACTGCGAACGACAGCAGGACGGCAGCATCATCGTGACACAGCAGGATCCCTTCCACCGCCAACTGGTGTGGAAACAGGACTTCTCGCTCGGTGTGGTCACCACCGACGCCCGACAGCCACAGGGATTCCGCACCGACGAGGTGAGCGTGTTTGCCGCCGAAAAGCAGGTAGTAGTGCCTGCCGTGTCGGCCGCCAGCGACTCGCGCCGCCAGCCGCTGGTCATCCCGAATCTCGACGGAATGGGCTATGGGCGCTTCACCTGCGACGACAACACGCTGCTCTTCCTGGGCTTCACCTGCCAGACCGAGCAGAACGCACTGTACAGGCAGGCTGCCCTGATGACGCTCTACGAAAACTACCTGATGGGCAACACCACCGCCTCTTGGCTGCTGGGCACGCTCATCACCTATCTGGCGCAGGAGGAGAACCCGCTGGTGGCAACAACCGTGTGCAACTACATCCAACGCGTCATCAACGAAGTGCCAGCCGAAGAGCGCAGCTTCGCCGAATATACGCTCTTCAACCACGCCCAGCAACACATGCTGACCAGCGTGCGCCAGCAACTGCTGCGCATGCTGTCGACCACGGCCACGTCGAAGAGCATTCTCGACCAGATATACACGCTTTGGAAAGAAAAAGGCAGCAGCCTGCTGGAAGAGCGCGACTACACGCGCATGGCCTATCATCTCGCCATCATGCGCCCAGACCAGTGGAAACAAATACTGAACACGCAGAGCAGTCGACTGACCAATGCCGACGAACAAAGGGAGTTCGACTTTATCTCGCGGGCCTGCAACCCCGACCAGCAGGTGCAACAGGAACTGTTCAACGAACTGCTGAAGGCTGAGAACCGCCGCGTGGAGCCCTGGGCAGCATCGCTGCTGGCGCTGCTGAACGACCCGTCGCGCGAGCCGCTGAGCAACCGCTACCTGACACCGGGACTCGACGCGCTGGAAGACGTACAGCGCACGGGCGACATCTTCTTCCCCAGCGACTGGCTGGACGCTCTGCTGAGCGGTCATCACAGCGACGAGGCCAAAGCGACCGTGCGCTCGTGGATAGCCGCCCACCCCACGCTCTCGCCTGCTCTGATGAACAAACTGAAGGAAACGGCGTACTTTTTGACAAAATAACAAGGCAACAAAGCGCTATATTAACAAAAAACTAAAGCAGCAACAGCCCCGCTCAATATGAAAAAAGCCCTTCTCTCCCTTCTCATCCTGCTGTCGGCATCACCTGTCGTGTTTGCTGCGATCTCATCGCAGCCCCAACAGCAGCCCCAACAGCAGCCAGCCCATTGGAACACCCCTGGCGCCGGCAACCCCTTCATTCCCGGCTACTTCGCCGACCCCACCATCAAGAAGTTCGGCGACACCTACTACCTCTACGCCACCACCGACGGCACAGGCAACGGCTACGGCCCTGCCCAGGTGTGGACATCGAAGGACTTCCGCTCCTGGACCAACCACCTGATGGACTGGCCGACAACCGAAGTGGTGTGGGCACCCGACGTGATGCAGACCCCTGACGGCCTCTACCGCTACTTCTACTGCGAGCCATGCGTGCTGCACGAGGGCGTTGGCCCCACGCCGCTCGGCCCCTGGCAGAACGTGCTGGGTGACCCTGACGCCGTGCTCGTCGAGGATCGCTTCGTCCATAATGCCATCACGCTCGACGGACAGACCTTCCAGGACGACGACGGCGAGATCTACATCTACTTCGGCACGTGGGGCATCTACGACGGCTTCGGCTGTGGCGTGGCGAAGTTCAATCCTGACATGAAGTCGTTTGCCGACAAGAAGCTCATCCCCAATACCGAGGTGAAGGATTTCTTCGAGGCTCCCTTCGTGTTCAAGAAGGATGGCATCTACTACTTCACCTACTCCTCAGGCTCGTGCCACGACCACACCTACCGCGTGCAGTATGCCACGAGCACCACGGGTCCGATGGGACCCTACGAGTATCAGGGCTGCATCCTCGAGACCAACGACGACCAGACCGTGCACGGCCCCGGCCATCACAGCATCCTGCAGGATGGCGACGAGTACTACATCGTCTACCACCGCCACAACATCCCGCAGGCTACGCACGGCTTCAACCGCCAGATTTGCATCGACGAGCTGCACTTCACCCCGGACGGTAAGATTGAGAAGGTCGTCCCCACCCACGACGGCGTGCTGCCGCGCTCGGTGCGCAATATGCCCGTGAGGGAGAACCTCGCCTATCAGACCAAGACCACGGCGAGCAGCTACTACAGCGACGACTTCCGTCCCGCCTATGCCACCGACGACAACAACGCCACGCTCTGGCGGCCCGCCACCTGCCACGGCGAGGACTACCTGCAGATTGACCTCGGCAGCGAGCGCGAATTTCAGGAGGTACAGACGCAGTTTGAGTTTGCCACGTTCTACTATCAATATAAGATAGAGACCTCCGTCGACGGCGAGCACTGGACGCTCTACGCCGACCACACACAGAACACGCAGCCCGGCTCGCCGATGATCGACACAGGTCGCTGCAAGGCCCGCTACCTGCGTCTCTGGGTGACAGGCCGCGAGATGAACGGCCACTTCGGCGGCATCTGGAATGTGAAGGTCTATGCCGAGCCTTCGTCGGATGTTCCGGCATCGTCGCAGTCCACCCAAAACGCTTGGAAGCAGCGCCACGCCTCGCTCTTCACCCTTCCCTTCAGGGAGGGGCAGGGGGTAGGCTCAGGCTGCACAGGCACGAAGGCTCCCATCCTCAGCCTCAATGCCAAGGACTACCCCATAGGCACCCGCGTCAGCGAGCTGGTCTCGTCTGTTACGACCGTGTCGCAACCCGCCCTGACCTTCACCGGTGCCAGCGTCATGACCGAACTCCGCGACGGACGCCCAGCCTTCCACTTCACGGGCTCGCAGTCGTTCCGCAGCGACCACGGCCTGCCAGCCTGCATGAACTACAGCGCGCCCTACACCGTGGAGGCTTGGGTGCTGAACCCCGAAGTAGACCGCAACGAGTGCATCGTGCAGCTCATTCCCGACCGCCACGACCTCTCGACCGTGGAACTCTGCAACGGCTCAGACCCGCAGAACGGTCTCGTGATGCACAACGCGTCGTTCGAGAACAGCGGTTCGCCGCTCGTCAAGGAACACGAAGGCGAGTGGCAGCATTGGGTCGTCACCTACGACGGCTACATGGAGCGCCACTACCTGAACGGCCGGCAGGTGTCGGAAAAGAACATGATGCTCGTGCTGAAGCCCGGTCGCTACATACAGCTCGGTGCTTCCTTCGAAGGCAACAACCCGTTCAACGGCTATCTGCACGCGCTCAACGTCTTCGACCGCGCCATTTCGGCCGAAGAGGTGGCACAGCGCTTCAGCCAGCCCCTCGACTACGACCTTGCTGCTGCCGAGAAGCTACAGGCAAAGGCTGCCAAGCAGGAACTGAAGGGCGCCCGCCTCGAAGTGGAAGCGCTCACACCGACGCTGCTCAGCGCGAAACTGGTCGGCAAGGAAGGAAAGCCGATTTCGCCTGGCTTCAACAAGGTGACGGCTGTCTGTCTGGACGAATACTCCCTGCAGAGTGGTCAGACACTCATCACGCTGCCCAAGCCCGGCAAATACACCATCCAGGCCATTGCCAATCTGGGCGAGAAAACCGTCAGGAAGATTGCCAAGAAAACCGTCAGCACCTCACCAGAGGCTTTCACCGTTCAAACTCCTCTCGCCTCGGAAGGAACAAAGGGGCTGACCCTCACCTCCAGCGGTCGCAACTTCAATGCCTTCACGGCTGAGAACGGACCGATGAAGTACGAGGAAGTGACAGGTGACTTCGTGGCCGTCTGCCACCTGAGCGACCTCACGGGCCGCGACCGCCGGCGCACGCCCAGCTACAACGAGGGCGGACTGATGGTGCTCGACGACACCGATCAGCAGAACCAGCAAATCGTCCAGATGGGCATCTTCCCCAACTACAACTGCGGCAACATGCTCACCACGGTTTCTCACCACGGCCGCCGCCCACAGTTCCCGCGCGGCAACGGTTGGCAGTACGACCCGTGGCTGATGATAGAACGCTGCGGCAACACGTTTACCGTGCGCACCAGCAGCGACGGACAGCAATGGACCGAAACCACCGGCTCGCCCGTAGAGATGCAGATGCCTGACCGAGTGAAGGTGGGACTTTTCCAAGTCACCTACACCGACAACGAGGCATCAGCCACCTTCGATTATTTCAAGATTTATCAGAAAAAATAGTCATATCTTTAACCAGCAAGAATAATGAACACCAGCAATCCTATTGACTCAAAGAACATAAAGGTGGAGTTTCTGCCTTGTCTGAACTATGCCATGACAATGGGAGGACAGAAATGTCTGGAATTTGTTGAAATCACCAACCCTACAGCCGACGACTGGCGCGAAGTTCACGTGAAAGTGAGCGGCGAGCTGATTGCCACTGCCGAGAGTGTGCTCGACAGCGTGCCGGCTGGCATGACGCTGCGCGTGACCGACCTTGACGTGAAGCCCGATCTCGACAAACTGCGCGAACTGACCGAGAGCGTCGAAACGGCTTTCACCCTCGCCGTGGGCGACACCCAACTCACATTCCCGCTGCGCCTGCTGGCCTTCGACGAATGGCCGGGAGTGGGCGTGCGTCCGGAGATTCTGGGAGCTTTCGTCACACCGAATGCTCCGCAGCTGTCGCGGGTGAAGATGAATGCTGCAGCAGTGTTGGAGAAACTCACAGGCAGTTCGGCCCTCGACGAATACCAGACGCAGGATCCCAACCGGGTCAGGGCGCAGGTGGCAGCCGTCTATGAGGCATTGCGAAGCGAAGGACTGGTCTATTCGGCTCCACCGGCCAGCTACGAAAAGACAGGACAGCGTGTGCGGTTGGCCGATCGTGTGCTCGAAGAGAAACTGGGCACCTGCATGGACCTCTCCATACTCTTTGCCTCGGTGCTCGAAGCCTGCGGTCTGCATCCCTTGCTGGTGTTGCAGCAGGGCCATATGTACGTGGGTTGCTGGCTTGTCGACCAGTATGCACCATATAGCGTCAGCGACGACTGGTCGTTCCTTTCGAAGGCCACGGCCAACGGCATCAGCCAGATGGTGGTGGTCGAGGCCACGGCACTGACCAGCAGCGAGGCCGTACCCTTCGAGAAAGCCGTAGAGATGGGCGAACATCACCTCGCAGCCGACCAGGCAAAGTTCGTGCTGTTCTGCGACATCTACCGTTGCCGCATGGAGGGCATCCTACCGCTTCCCATGAAGGTCGATGGCATCTGGCAAAACGTGGGAATGGAGCATGAGCAGGCCACGACCGAGCTGCGCGAGATGCGCACCGTAGACCTGGAAGCCAACAAGCAGGAGCAGGGCGTCACGCGTCAGCAGATATGGGAGCGAAAGCTACTGGACTTCTCACTGCGCAACAACCTGCTGAACATTCGCATGGGGCGTCGCTGCATCCCGTTCGTTTCCTTCGACATCGACGTGCTCGAAGACCATATCTTCGACCGTGAAGACTATACCATGCAGGCTGTGCCCACTCAGAAACGCCTGCAGCCCGATGAGTTCGGCATATACGACTCGCGCATCTACAAGAACGAACTCCAGCAACTGGTTTCAGAGGACATCAAGCACAACCGCCTGAACGCCTACCTCACCAGCGACGAACTCATCAGCATCCAGAAATTCCTCTACCGCGAGTCGCGCACGGCATTGGAAGAAAACGGTGCCAATTCGCTCTTCATGGTGTTCGGCCTGATGCGCTGGTATGAGAACGAGAAGAGCGTGCGACCGCGCTACGCCCCACTGTTGCTCATGCCTGTTGACCTCATCCGCCGCAGCGGCAACAACTACATCGTGCGTCGCCGCGATGAGGAGATGACCATCAACACCACACTCGTAGAGATGCTGCGCCAGCAGTATCAGATTGATCTGAAAGGGCTGCAGCCGCTGCCCGAAGACGAGAGCGGCATCGACGTGCGCAGTGCGCTGAGCACCGTACGAGCCCAGCTGGCCAGCCAGCCACGCTGGGATGTTGTCGAGGAAGCCATGCTCGGACTGTTCTCGTTCAACAAGTTCGTCATGTGGAACGACATCCACAGTAATGCTGACAAAATGCGCCGCTCGCCCATCATCGAAAGTCTCTTTAAGAAGCACTGGGTGGGCGAACGCCCGACCGATGCTCCTGCGAAAACTCAAGGACAAGACGAGACCGATGCTCGCTTCATCGACCTCAACATTGAGCCGCATGAATTTGCCATCCCCGTTGACGTAGACTCGTCGCAGATGGAGGCTGTCGTGGAGTCGGGCGAAGGTCGCAGCTTCATCCTCTACGGACCTCCGGGAACGGGCAAGAGCCAGACCATTACCAACATGATTGCCAACGCGCTCTTCCACGGGCGCCGCGTGCTCTTCGTGGCCGAGAAAATGGCAGCCCTCGAGGTGGTGCAGAAGCGACTGAAGAAGATCGGCCTCGACCCGTTCTGCCTGGAGTTGCACTCCAACAAGGTGACCAAGAGCCACCTGCTGCGACAACTGCAGTCGACACTCGAACTGACGCGCATCAAGACTCCCGAAGCTTACGAGCAGACATCAAAGGAACTCTTCGCCAAGCGTCAGGAACTCTCAGGCTATATCCAGCTGCTCCACAAGAAACAACCGTCGGGACTCTCGCTCTACGACTGCATCTGCCGCTACGAGAGCATCGAAGGCGCCGCCATCCAGCCGTCGGCCCATTTTGTCGAGTCGCTGACGGCCGAGAAACTGCAGGCTGCGGCCGAGAAAATAGAGACCCTCGACACGGTGTTTGCCATCACAGGACCCGTAGCACGCCATCAGTTGCAAGGACTCAACATCTACGACCCCTCGCAGCAGGCACAGACGCAGATTGCCGACTGGCTCCAGCAACTGTCGCAACAGGTGGAAACCACCGACGGCCTCATCGACGCACTGAATGCCAATGCTAGTTTCAAGCAACCCCATTCACTCAACGGCGCGCGCTGGGCCATCGAACTTGTCAACAAGTACGAGACGCTCACCTCGAAATACTCCGAAGCCATCCTCTCGCAGGACCCGCAATTGCTGCGCAACCAGTGGACACAGGCCGTTGGTAAGTGGTTCCTGCCGCGCTTCTTTGCCAAGCGGTCGTTCATGAAAGGGCTGCGCGCCTTCCGTGCCGACATGGGCGAGGGTGATGTCGAAACACTCTTCAACCAGCTCGATGCCCTGCGCCAACAGCTGCGCGAAGGTGGACTGTCAGCCATGCCGACCCTGTCGCCTGCCGCCGTGCAGGCATGTAGAAGTCTGCTGCAGGGTGTTGAAAAAATAAAGCCGCTCTGCGACTTCGACGACGAGAACTTCGCCGCTATCAAACGACTCATCCCGCAGTGGCAGCAGGCACTCGGCGGCAGTCGCGACTGGGCACAATGGTGCATCCGCAAGCGCGAGCTGCAGCAGTTGCATCTGGAAAAGGTGGTAGACTTCATGAACCACGAGAGCACGTCGGCCCACGCTGCGGCCCAGGCCATGCTCAAGGGCACCTACCGCCACATGGCACTGCAAATCGTCGACAGCGAGCCGCAGCTGCAGATGTTCAACGGTCTGCTCTTCGAAGATGCCATCGCGAAGTATCGCGACATGGCGAAGCAGTTCCAGGAACTCACGAAGAAGATGCTCTATTGCAAACTGGCAGCCAACGTGCCGTCGCAGTCGCTGAAGCCCACGGCCATCACCGAACTGGGCATCCTGAAGCGCTACATCGCCACCAACGGCCGCGGCGCCACCATCCGCCACATCATGGACCAGATACCCACGCTGCTGCCCAAGCTCTGTCCGGTCATGCTCATGAGCCCCATCTCCGTGGCTCAGTTCATCGACCTCGACCTGCCGCCGTTCGACATCGTCTGCTTCGACGAGGCATCGCAGATGCCCACCTCCGAGGCTGTCGGCGCCATTGCCCGCGGCAAGGCCCTCATCTGCGTGGGCGACCCGAAGCAGATGCCACCGACAAGTTTCTTCGCCACCAATGCCGTTGACGAAGAAGAGGCCGACGTCGACGACATGGAGAGCATCCTCGACGACTGCATCACGCTCTCGCTGCCCGCACGCTACCTGACGTGGCACTACCGCTCGCGCCACGAGAGCCTCATCGCCTTCTCCAACGCACAGTACTACGAGAGCAAGCTCTACACCTTCCCCTCGGTCGACGACCGCGCTTCGAAGGTGCAGCTCATACCCGTCGACGGCACCTACGACTACGGACGCACGCGCTGCAACCGTGCCGAGGCCGAAGCCATCGTCAAGGAAGTGGTGCGCCGCCTCAGCGACGACGAACTGGCGAGGCGCAGCATCGGCATCGTGTCGTTCAGCAAGGTGCAGCAGAACCTCATCGAAGACCTGCTCACCGACGAGCTGGCGAAGCATGCCGACCTGGAACGCAAGGCCTACGACGTCGAGGAGCCCATCTTCATCAAGAACCTCGAAAACGTGCAGGGCGACGAGCGCGACGTCATTCTCTTCTCCGTGGGCTACGGCCCCGACAAGACGGGGAAGGTGTCCATGAACTTCGGACCGCTCAACAATGCCGGTGGCGAGCGCCGACTGAATGTCGCCGTATCGCGTGCCCGCTACGAGATGATGGTGTTCTCCACGCTACGGCCCGAGCAGATCGACCTCCGACGCTCCAGTGCACAGGGAGTGGCCGGACTGAAGGCGTTCCTCGAGTTCGCCCGCAACGGACGCATGGCCGTCAGCGCCTCGCAGGTGAAGAAGCCGCAGGACGGCACCGACATCATCCCTGCCGTGGCCGACGAGATACGCAAGCTCGGCTATCAGGTCGACACCGCCGTCGGACGGTCGGCATTCAAGATCGACCTCGCCGTCATCGACCCGAAGGACTCGCAGAACTACCTCCTTGGCATCATCTGCGACGGCACGCGCTACTACGAGACGAAGACCGAGCGCGACCGCGAGATCTGCCAGCCCGGCGTGCTCGAAGGACTCGGCTGGAAGCTGCTGCGCCTCTGGTCTGTCGACTGGCTCATGAACAAGGAGGCCGTCGTCGATCGCATCCGCAAGGCCCTCGAGGGGAAGGATGTTCAGAAAGTCCAAGAGGCTGCTCCAAAGGTTCAAGTGGCCTCTCAAACCCCGAACCCCTCCACTCAAAACGCAACACCTCTTCCTTTTGCTGTGAGCAAGAATGAGATCATCAACGAGAAGGAGGTCACCATGTCGGCCAGCCTGCAACGCTCCCTGCAACGCCATCAGAACGACATCGCCTCGATGCCCGAAGCTGACATTCAGGAGTACGCACGTTTCATCATCCGCCAGCAGCTCGCCGTGCCCATCGACGACATGAAGCGACAGTTCGCCCGCGAACTGGGCTATGCCCGCCGCAACAAGCAGACCGACCTCGCCCTCGAACTTGCCGTAGCCACCCTCATCGATTCCGGTGAGCTCACCGAGAAAGACGGCAACATCACGAGCGTTGCTGAGAGTTGAGAAGCGCCTGCGGCGCGGTTGAGAAGCGGCGTTGCCGCGGTTGAGAAGGGTTGAGAAGTGCCTGCGGCACAGTTTTTTCTCCGCTGCGCTACGAAAGCGCCCATGTGGGGCGAGCGGAGAGGCGGCTGCGCTGCGTCCATAGATATGAGGCAGAATATATAAAAAAGTCAAAACAGGTAGCAATGAACATATTGGCCCGTCTCTTCAAACTCGTCCCCCCTCTCCTTCGGGGAGGGTCGGGGTGGGGTTATCTCCCTCTCCTTCGGGCCGGGGTGTGGCTCCTCCTTTCTCTATGTTGGTGTTCCCTCCACGCACAATCGCTGCAGCGCTACGACCCACACTTCCATCTCTCTGCAAAGAACTTCTGCGACACCATCCCCATCATCATCGAAGACGACCTCATCCTGCTGCCCGTCACCATCGGCGACCAGCAGTTCCGCTTTCTCCTCGACACAGGCTCCAGCCAGGGCATGGTGTATGCCAACACCGACGTCTATCCCCTCGTCACCCTGGGCAACATCATCTCCCGCGATGCCAACAACCATCAGGACACCGTACAAGTAGTCCAACTCCCCCCATTCACACTCAACGCCCTCCCCTTCTCCGCTCGACCCGCAGCGACGCTTTCGTCAGAAAGAACTCTCAACTCAACTCCCATCACCATCTCCGGCTACGTCGCCTCCCTCATGCCGCGCGATGCCGTCAGCAGTAAGTACGATGCCGTCATAGGCTTCGACCTCTTCAACCGCGGACTCTGCGCCAAGATCGACCGCCAGCAGTCGGTGCTCATCCTCAGCGACAACAAGAAAGCCTTCCGCAACGAAGAGAAGCTCGGCCACACCCTGCGCTACAAACTGAAGTGGTTCGTGCCCTACCTCTACGTGAGCCCCTTCGTGCGCCACACCGACGAGGCACTCTTCGACACCGGCTCCACGGCCCTCTACACCATGAGCCGCCAGAGCTTCGACGAGCACGTGGCAGCCGACCTCGCCAACCTCAGCAAGCAGCTCGGTGCCGACATCGAACGCCAGGTGGAAGGGCGCGCCGAGGGCCACCTCTCCATCGGCGGCTTCGGCATCGAAGAGAAAGACGAAGTCGTCTTCCTCCACCTCGACCGCCTGAAGTGGGCCGACTTCTCCTTCACCGACCTGCATGCCATCACCACCCAAGGCGCCTCGAAAATCGGCTCCCAAATCCTCTCCTACGGCAGCATCCTCATCAACCCCTTCCGCAAGCGCATCACCTTCCTCCCCTACTCCACTGTGTCAGATTCCATCCCTACTGGTGAGGGCCAAGGTGAGGCTCCTTCCTCCGTCCAAGTCGCCAACCGCCAGCTTGGCGTTGCCTTCGTGCCCCAGCAAGGACGCGCCGCCGTCGGCCTCATCTGGGACCAGAGCCAACCCTACCAGGCAGGCATGCGACAGGGCGACATTATTCTTCAGATCGACCAACGCCTCATCCTCACCTTTGCCGACTTTCTTCGTTTCCGTTTCGTCAAAGGCGAGCCCCACACCTTCCGCCTTCTCACTGCCGACGGCACCGAGAAGACCGTCACCTGCATCATCAAGGAGTAGAAAAAAGAGTGCACCCCACTGCTTGAGCAGGGCACACTCCATCACAAAAGTATAAACAAAAAATATTCAGTCTAATTCGTCTTTCCGAGAATGATATTCACCAGGTTTTTATTTATTTTTGTTTTTGTCTAACAGAGTTGCATCCTGCCGAAGCATTTCTGATGCATAGAAGTGAAAGGATGCCATAATGCGGTGCAAAGTTACAATAAATAATTGTAACACGCGCGCGAGGCGCATGATTTTTTTTAATTATTAACGCTACCTCTCCCAAAACCGCCATCATCCCCCTTCCCTTCAGGGAGGGTCAGCGTTAGACTCTATTTACATCCCCCTTCCCTTTAGGGAGGGTCAGCGTTATACTCTATTTACATCCCCCTTCCCTTCAGGGAGGGGCTGGGAGTAGGCCCTTTTGTCAAGAAATATTGCCTGTCAACCCCCTCGTAGAATGAAGAATTTTCAACCACAAAATATTTTTTCGCAAATATGCCCGTATTTTGGCAAAGTTTCTAACAGCCTATCAATCAACAACTTAGCTTCTCGAGACCCCCAACCCCCTATGTTAGCCCACATTGCAGCTATATTTCAGCTAACCCCCTGATTCCCAGGACTCGTTTTTTTGATATCCGCATTTTGGGTCCACACAAATTTTCTTGCCTTTATCGGAATGTGGTCCACCTTGAGCGTGT